>Ga0222706_1000024_pt1 | contig 93114 bp, 90 predicted proteins | sample AntAcemetage1572_FD_179829 | JGI IMG/M metagenome (GOLD analysis project Ga0222706, IMG submission 179829) | Saline water microbial communities from Ace Lake, Antarctica - #1572 | ecosystem: Environmental > Aquatic > Non-marine Saline and Alkaline > Saline | place: Antarctica: Ace Lake...
GTTTGATTTCCGACTAGCGGTCGATGCAGCACTACTTCGATTGCAATCCATGAAAGAAACCGTTGCTGCGTTTTTTCGACATCCTGAATGCGGGTTCGTGTGAATCAACTTACTTTACGGCTTAGTACAGCGCCTACTTCACCCGGCGAATACATCTTTGTAGCTTCCGCTTTGGGTGCATCGGCTCTAAAGCCAATTCAAGTGATCTCGGCTGCCAGCAGCAAGCCCGCTGCGATTGGAATGGTCAGTACCGCTTCTTTGACACCCAATCCGACTACGATTCAACCCAATACGGATGGTCGAACGATCAATCGGTCCAGATTGTCGGCCAAGTTTCAAACTGCTGCGAATGCTGGGATTGAAAACATGCGTGTCCGATTTGAAATTGAACAACCTCGCTTGGACAACAACGAATCTATTTCTACTGATGCTGCGACGGTTTTTACCAATGTCGCTGGTATTGCAGAAGCCGACTACATTGCTGGCACTCGAACTAGTCCGACAAATGGTGTCAAGGTGCGCATCTGCTACAGCCTGACCGATTTTTTTTCTGCTACAGACTGCCCTAACCAATCTCGTGCAACCTTGACTGTTGCCGGTGCGCCACTAAGCATCAGTATCGGTGACGATAACCTGCTGGCAAAAGGATTGGGTGATATTGCTTACATCAAAAAGTTTCTCATTCAAGTGAACGACGCTGCTGGTGTCGCAGTACCTGATTCGATTGTCAGCGCCAGTGTTGATATTACCCATTACGGTAAAGGTTTTGCTTGGGCTTCACCTTACAGGCAGGTTCAAATTCCGAACATCAATAATGTCCAGCCAGATTTTCCTGTAATAAGGCCCCCTAACGCGTTGGTTACATTGGATGCATCCAATGTTAGTCCATTACCGCCTACTGCTTCACCAGTTTTCGCTGGTTTAAAGGTTTGGTGTTTGAATGAAGATTTGAATCGCAACGGATTTTTGGACACGGTTCCGGCAGAAGACATTAACGGTGATCGCTCAATCCAACCCAGAAAGGCTGAAATCATTGTTTCTTATGTCAATGGCAATAAAACCAATGCCAACGGCCAGCTCTTAGTGCAGGTGTCTTACCCTCAAAATATGGGTGGATGGTTGGCTTATACGCTCAGAGCCACCACCGGGGTGGCTGGCTCTGAAGGCGATGCGGCAAAGAGTTATGTAACCGATGTAATCCAAGGCGATGTTACAAACGGATCCTTCCAGACGCCGCCCTTCGGTTCCAACTCGTGTCGCGTGCCTGGCTGATTTGTGCAATCTGAGCATCACATTTTCCTTGTCGGCCTCCCCGGCTCCGGAAAATCCACCGTCGGACGGCATCTCGCTCGACGACTCTCGCTGCACTTTTATGACTCCGACCACGTGATTGAGCAGCGCCTATGCTGCTCAATTCGTGAGTTTTTCGAACGCGAGGGCGAGCAACGCTTTCGCGATCTCGAAGCGGAGGTAATCGACGAACTCACCGGCCTTGGATCGGCAGTGATTGCCACTGGTGGCGGTTCGGTGCTCCGCCCTGAAAACTGCCAGCGTCTTCACGAACGCGGGCAGGTCGTTTACCTGCGATCGCACCCCGAAGAGCTGTACCGCCGCCTGCGCCACGACACAAAACGGCCATTGCTGCAGGTGGCCGATCCCTTGGAGCGGCTGCGCGATCTGTACGCCGAGCGCGATCCGCTGTATCGGGAAACAGCGCACTACACCATCGAAACCGGTCGGCCGTCGGTGAACACCTTGGTCAACATGATCGTGATGCAGTTGGAGCTGGCTGGGCTGGCTCAGCCGCCTTCGGACGGCGAGCAAAAGCTGCCCGGCTGAGTGTTCGGGCTCGGGGTGCCCCTCTAAGGCTGCCCTAAACTTCGGGCATGACGCCCCAATCCATTCCCTGCGACAACACCAGCACTTTTCAGCAGGTTGACATCGACTTGGCCGACCGCAGTTACGGCATTTTGATCGGCTCTGGCCTGCTGGACAGCGCCGAGAGCTACGCCGGATTGCCTCAGGCCGCCACCGCGCTGATCGTCACCAACACCACCGTGGCGCCGCTGTACGCGCAGCGATTGCAAACCGCGCTGGCCGGGCGTTTCCGCACCGTGCATACCGTCGAGCTGCCCGATGGCGAAGCGTTCAAAAGTTGGGAAACCTTGAACCGTATTTTTGACGCTTTGCTCGCCAACAGCTGCGACCGCAAGACGGTGCTGTTTGCCCTAGGCGGTGGCGTTGTCGGTGACATGACCGGTTTTGCGGCCGCCAGCTACATGCGCGGCGTGCCCTTCGTGCAGGTGCCTACCACGCTGCTGGCGCAGGTGGATTCTTCGGTGGGCGGCAAGACCGCCATCAACCACCCGTTGGGCAAGAACATGATCGGCGCGTTCTACCAGCCACAGCGCGTGATTTGCGATCTCGACACCTTGAAGACTTTGCCTCCCCGCGAGCTCAGCGCCGGGCTGGCCGAAGTCATCAAATACGGCCCGATCGCCGACATGGCGTTTTTTGAATGGATCGAGTCGCACCTGGACGACCTCCTGGCGCAAAACCCAGCGGCGCTGGCCTATGCGGTGAAGCGCAGCTGCGAGATCAAGGCCTGGGTCGTTGGGCAAGACGAGCGCGAAACCGGGTTGCGCGCTATCTTGAACTTCGGCCACACCTTTGGCCACGCGATCGAAGCTGGCATGGGCTACGGGCAGTGGCTGCATGGCGAGGCGGTGGGCTGTGGTTTGGTGATGGCGACTCGGTTGTCTGAGGCGCTGGGTCTGGTAGACCGCGCGTTTGTTGAGCGCCTGACCACGCTGGTGCGCCGCGCTGGACTGCCGGTGGCGGCGCCAGTGTTGGATATACATGACAACGTGGGTCGTTACCTCAGCCTGATGCGGGTGGACAAGAAGGCCGAGGCAGGCGAGATCAAGTTTGTGTTGATCAACGGCCCGGGTCTGGCCACGGTGCGCGGTGCGCCAGATGCCTTGGTGGCGCATGTGATTGCGGCCAGTTGCGCGGCGGCATGACGGCCACGGTGTCCGCTGGCCATTCGGTTGTCGGGCTTGCCTCTTACGCCAGCGATCCCGCACACAGCCGCGGGCGCCGCTTCCCCGAGCCCGAAGCGCCGACGCGCACCGCCTTCCAGCGCGACCGCGATCGCGTCATTCACTCCACCGCTTTCCGCCGTCTGGTCTACAAAACCCAGGTATTCCTGAACCACGAGGGCGATTTGTTTCGCACCCGCCTGACCCACTCGCTGGAGGTCGCGCAGCTCGGGCGCAGCATCGCGCGCACGCTGCGGCTGAACGAAGACTTGGTGGAGGCCATCGCGCTGGCGCACGATCTGGGCCACACGCCGTTTGGCCACGCCGGGCAAGACGCGCTGCATGCCAGCCTGCGTGCGCTCGCCGGGTCAGCGGGGATTGCACGGGATGCAGCGGGCTGGGACTTCGAGCACAACCTTCAAAGCCTGCGGGTGGTCGATCGGCTCGAAGAACGCTACCCGGCCTTTGACGGACTCAACCTCTGCTTCGAGACCCGCGAAGGCATTCTCAAACACTGTTCGCGAGCCAATGCAGAGCGGCTGGAAGCTCAGGAGCCTGGTGGGGTAGCGGCCCGCTTCCTGCGCGGCGGCTCGCCCTCGCTGGAAGCCCAGTTGGGCAACCTGGCCGATGAGATTGCCTACAACGCGCATGACATCGACGACGGTGTGCGCTCCGGCCTGCTGAGCTTGGAGCAGGTGGCCGAGGTGCCGCTGTTTGATGAATTTCTGCAGCAGGCGCTGGCTGAACACCCGCAATTGCAAGGCCGCCGTCTGCTGTTCGAGTCCATCCGCCTCATGCTCAGCGAGCAGGTGTACGACGTGATTCGCACCACCCAAGCTGCCCTGGACACCGCTGGGGTAGACAGCGCCAATGCGGTGCGCAGTGCGGCTCCGCTGGTCGCGTTCTCATCGGACATGCGCGCGCAGTCTCAGGTGCTCAAGACGTTTTTGCTGCGCAATCTCTACCGCCACCCGCAGGTGCTGGAGACCACCGACCGCGCCCGCCAAGTGGTCAGCGATCTGTTCACCTGCTATTTGGACGACCCGGCACAGCTGCCCGATGCACACGCCAGTCCAGCCGATTCCTTGCAGCAGCGCGCCCGCAGGGTCGCCGATTACATCGCCGGCATGACCGACCGTTTCGCGATCCGCGAGCACGAGCGGCTGTTGGGCCGCGTGCTGTTTCCCTGAGCGCATATTCAAGGTCGTCTGAGCAGCAAAGCCAGGAAGCCAGGTCAGCGAATTGCAGGCTGGTATCCCTGGTCTTGACAAACTCGGCGAGGGGACATTTTTTGTGGGCAGGGTTCAAGCCGCTGATGGCGAGCCAGTCTCTGCGACGCGTATGGTGCGGTGGAAAGCGCGACGCGAGTCTCTGTGTTCTGCGGTCCAAAAACCGTGCAACCGGCACAGACACCGCGTCGGCCCACAATGGGTCACCCCTTGCGTTAACCATCAGGAGAGCTTCTTGGCCAAATCCCCATCGTTTGCCCATCCGTTTGCGTCCACCGTCAAGCCGTTCAAGATGGCCTCGGGCAAGACCGGGCGCCTCTACTCTTTGCCCGCGCTGGCCAAAAAGTTTCCCAACATCAAGCGGCTGCCGGTCTCCTTGCGCATCGTGCTGGAAAGCGTGTTGCGGCACTGCGATGGCGAGCGGGTGACGGCTGAGCATGTGGCGCAGCTGGCCAACTGGCAACCCAATGCCAGCCGCAGCGATGAGATCCCGTTCACTGTGGCGAGGGTGGTGTTGCAGGACTTCACCGGTGTGCCGCTGCTGGCCGATCTGGCAGCGATGCGCAGTGTGGCCCAGCGCCTGGGCCACAACCCGAAAAAGATCGAGCCGATGGTGCCGGTGGACCTGGTGGTGGACCACTCGGTGATGGTCGATTACTACGGCACCAAAAACGCGCTCGACCTCAACATGAAACTCGAATTTCAGCGTAACCGCGAGCGCTACGAGTTTTTGAAATGGGGCATGCAGGCCTTCGATACCTTCCGTGTTGTGCCGCCGGGCGTTGGCATCGTGCACCAGGTGAATCTGGAGTATTTGGCGCGCGGTGTGCACATGAAAGGTGGCCTGTACTACCCCGACACGCTGGTGGGTACCGACAGCCACACCACCATGATCAATGGCATTGGCGTGGTGGGCTGGGGTGTGGGCGGCATCGAGGCGGAGGCGGCGATGCTCGGCCAGCCGGTGTACCTGCTCACGCCCGATGTGGTGGGTTTTGAGATGACCGGCCAGCTGCGCGAGGGCGTGACCGCGACCGACCTGGTGCTCACCGTGACCGAGTTGCTGCGCAGCAAGAAGGTGGTGGGCAAGTTTGTGGAGTTCTTTGGCGCAGGCACGGCCTCGCTCACCTTGCCCGACCGCGCCACCATTGGCAACATGGCGCCCGAATACGGCGCCACCATGGGCTTCTTCCCGGTCGACGACAAGACGCTCGACTACTTCCGGGGCACCGGCCGCAGCAAGGCCGAGATCGATGCTTTCGAGGCTTACTTCCGGGCCCAGGGCCTGTTTGGCGTGCCGGGCGCGCCGGGCGCCAACATTCGCGCGGGGGAAATCGATTATTCGGAGGTGGTGACGCTCGATCTGGGTACGGTCACGCCCAGCCTGGCCGGCCCGAAGCGCCCGCAAGATCGGATTGATCTCGGCCAGGTGGCGAATCAGTTTCGCTCGCTGTTCAGCCAACCCAACGCAGAGAACGGCTTCAACCAACCCGCCGCGCGGCTGGATATGCGGGTGTCGGTGCATGCGGGTGGAGGGGAAGCGGTTGGGGCGGTGGCGGTGGAAGCACCCCCGGGCGCGCCGCGCGATGTGGTCGAAATGGTGAGCAACCGGCCGGTGCTCCCACCGCGCCCAGCCAGCGGCCAAAAGGCGCTCAGCGTGGGCAACGGCGACATCTTGATAGCCGCCATCACCAGCTGCACCAACACCAGCAACCCCGGCGTATTGCTGGCCGCTGGTCTGCTGGCCAAGAAAGCGGTGGAAGCCGGGCTGAAGGTACAGCCGCACATCAAGACCTCGCTGGCACCGGGCTCGCGCATCGTCACCGAGTACCTCACCCAGACCGGCCTGCTGCCCTATTTGGAGAAGCTCGGTTTTGCGCTGGCAGGCTACGGTTGCACCACCTGCATCGGCAACTCCGGCGACCTCACACCCGAGCTGAACGAAGCGATCACGAAGAACGATCTTGTGTGCGCGGCGGTGCTTTCGGGCAACCGCAACTTCGAGGCCCGCATCCACCCCAACATCAAGGCCAACTTCCTTGCCAGCCCGCCGCTGGTGGTGGCCTACGCCATCGCTGGCAGCGTGAAAAAAGACCTGATGACCGAACCGGTCGGCAAGGGCAAGGGAGGGCGCGATGTGTACCTGGGCGACATCTGGCCGACCAGCGCGGAGATCCACAAATTCATGAAGGCCGCCATGAACGGCAAGGCCTACCGCGAGAACTACGAGCGGATGAAAACCGAGCCCGGCAAGCTGTGGGAGCGTATTCAGGGTGTGAGCGGCGACGTTTACAACTGGCCCGAAAGTTCCTACATCGCCGAGCCACCGTTCTTCGACGGCTTCTCACCCGAGGCGCCAGCGCTTGAAGACGCGGCGGTGAAGGGCGCGCGCATCATGGCGCTGTTTGGCGACTCCATCACCACCGACCACATCTCGCCCGCTGGCGCCATCAAGGAAAGCTCGCCGGCCGGGCAATGGCTGCGCGATCGGCGCATACAAAAAGCCGACTTCAACAGCTTTGGTGCGCGCCGGGGTCACCACGAGGTGATGATGCGCGGCACTTTTGGGAATGTGCGCATCAAAAACCTGATGCTGCCGGCCGACGCCAACGGTTCGCGCGCAGAGGGCGGCTGGACGCTCTACGAGGGCCAGGGCGACAAGCTGCCGATTTACGACGCGGCCATGCGCTACCAGGAAGCTGGGGTGGGCACCGTGATTTTTGCGGGCGAGGAATACGGTACCGGCTCCAGCCGCGACTGGGCCGCCAAGGGCACCCAGCTGCTGGGCATTCGGGCGGTGGTGGCGCGCAGCTTTGAGCGCATCCACCGCAGCAATTTGGTGGGCATGGGCGTGTTGCCGCTGCAGTTCAAGCCGGGCGATTCGTGGGAAAGCCTGGGGTTGAAGGGCACTGAGACGATCGACGTGATTCCGCACCCCGATCTCAAACCGCAAAGCGAGGCCACGCTGGTGATCCACACCCCGGGCGGCCAGCGGCGAGAGCTCAAGCTCGTGTTGCGTATCGATACACCGGTGGAGGTGGCCTATTACCGGGCCGGCGGAATACTCCCCTACGTGCTGCGGCAATTGTTGACCACTTGAGGCGGTTGTCGCAAAACGGCATGATGTACCTTGCGGCGTCCATTCCGGCGCCGATATCGACCATTTCCCAGCGACCTTTAGAGCGTTGTGAACTGCAAAGGAGTCGACATGCGAAAGCCCGCTCTCTACAGCCGATCCCGCAGTCCCAAGGTGGCGTTACCCGCCCCGCCATCGACCACGCAGTCGATGGATGAGCCGCCCAAGGCGCGACCCTGGCGCGCCGCGCTGACCCGGGCCGCTGTCAGTCCCCGGGTGATGTGGTCGGCGCTGGCGCTGCTGGGCGCGCTGCTGCTGGTCAGTGTGCTCCAACGTGGCCCACTGGGCGCCACGGCGTTGACGCAAAAAGACATCGATGCGGCGGTCTTGCGCACCCTCAGCACGCAGAACCTGCCTTCGCCAGCCGCGCGCGCGGCCGAGAAAATTCGGCCGGCGGTGGTGCGTGTCAGGTCCTATGTGACAAACCAACAAGGCGAGCAGATTGAGCACGGCGTGGGCACCGGTGTGGTGATCACGGACAAGGGCGTCATCCTCACCAATTTGCATGTGGTGCAGAGTGCACAAACCATCAAATTGGTGTATTCAGACGGCTCCGAATCGGCCGCTTCGATCACCGGCGCTCAGCCGGAGAACGATCTGGCGGTGTTGCAGGCCCACACCATCCCCGACGACCTGATTGCCGCCACCATGCGCAGCACCGCCGATCTGGTGCCGGGCGATGAGGTGGTGGCGGTGGGCTTTCCGTTTGGCATTGGCCCGTCCACCTCGGCCGGCGTGATTTCAGGCCTGGGCCGCTCTTTCCGCTCGCCAGAAGGTGAGCAGGAGATCGGCAACCTGATCCAGTTCGATGCCGCCGCCAACCCCGGCAATTCGGGTGGTCCGCTGGTCACCATGGACGGCGAGGTGGTTGGGATCGTCACCGGCATCCTCAACCCGACCAGCCACCGCACCTTTGTGGGCATTGGCTTTGCCGTGCCGATCGAGAGCGCCGCAGCGGCGGCAGGGCTGCCGCCTTTTTAGTGGAGCCCCCCGCGCCGCTTCGCGTCACCCCCAGGGGGCGGCACTGGTGGCCCGGCAAAGCCGGTTCCGCGGTGCCCTGGGACAAGGCATTGCGCGCCGGACATGTTTTTTGGATGGCCGTTTTTTTGGAGTTTTTATGGACAGCAAAAGCAGCAGCGATACCGCCGACCTGATGGAGAAAATCCTCTACGAGGTGAAGCGGGTGGTGGTGGGGCAAGACCGCTTTCTGGAGCGTGTGATGGTGGCCATGTTGGCTGGCGGCCACCTGTTGGTTGAGGGCGTTCCTGGGCTGGCCAAGACGCTGACGGTCAAGACCTTGGCCGATGTGGTGCAAGGCCGCTTCAAGCGGATTCAGTTCACGCCCGATCTGGTGCCGGCCGATCTGGTGGGCACGCGCATCTACAACCAGAAAACCGGCGACTTCAGCACCGCACTGGGACCGGTGTTTGCCAACCTGCTGCTGGCCGACGAGATCAACCGCGCGCCGGCCAAGGTGCAAAGCGCGCTGCTGGAAGTGATGCAGGAGCGGCAGGTGACGATCGCAGGCGAGACGCACAAAGTGCCCACCCCGTTCCTGGTGATGGCCACCCAGAACCCGATCGAAACCGAGGGTACGTACCCGCTGCCCGAGGCGCAGGTCGATCGTTTCATGATGAAGGTGCTGGTCGACTACCCGACCGACGAAGAAGAGTTCGTGATCGTCGAGCGCGTCACCGGCCCGCCGGTGCAGGTGCAGGCGGTGGCCACCACCGACCAACTTGCTGCGCTGCAGGCGCAGTGCCGCGCGGTGTATGTTGATCCGTCGCTGATTCAGTACGCGGTGAAGCTGGTGTCGGCCACGCGCAGGCCCGACAAACACGGCATCAAAGATCTCGCAAATCTCATCACCTACGGCGCCAGCCCGCGCGCCACCATCGGTCTGGTGGAAGGCGCGCGCGCGCTGGCCATGCTGCGCGGGCGCACCTACGCCTTGCCCGAAGACATGACCGACCTCGCGCCCGACGTGCTGCGCCACCGCCTCGTGCTGTCCTACGACGGCTTGTCCGAAGGGCTCGATGGCGACGCGCTGGTGGCGCGCATCATGGCCGCGATCCGGCCGCCAGCGCGTCCGCTGGAACACGAGAAAAAGGCGGCTTGACGGCCTGTTGACCCATGTTCGGTCTGTTCAAAAAACGTCCCACTGCAACGCCGGTCGCCGCCCCGCTGGCCGAGCCGGTCGAGCGTGCTGATGCGATGCTGCAACGGCTGGAATGGACGGTGATCCGACGGCTTGACGGCCTGCTGCAAGGCGACTTCCGCACGCTGATGCGCGGCAGCGGGCTCGATCTGGCCGATTTGCGGGAGTACCAGCACCACGACGATGTGCGCCACATCGACTGGAACGTCACCGCGCGCCTGCAGCAGCCCCATGTGCGCGTGTTCACCGAAGACCGCGAGATGGCCGCCTGGTTTCTGCTTGACCTGAGCCCGTCGGTAGATTTTGGCTCGGGCACGCAGCGCAAGAGTGAGCTGCTGGTGGGTTTTGTGGCGGTGCTCGCACGCCTCATCAGCCGGCACGGCAACCGGGTGGGCGCGGTTCAATACGGCGCGCGTGGCGCAGCCAGGGTGGATGCGGTGCTGCCGGCGCGCGGCGGCCGGGCCCAGGTGCTGCGGCTGATGCAGTTGGTGCGCCTGGGTATGGCTGCGTCGGCCACGCCGTCCAAAACCAACGGTGTCACGCGGCTGGCCGATCTGCTGCGCAGCGCCACCCACGCGGTGCGCCAGCGCAGCACCGTGTTTGTGGTGTCCGACTTCATCAGCGAGCCGGGCTGGGAGCGACCAATGGGTGAGCTGGCGCGGCGCCACGATGTGGTGGCGGTGCGCCTTCTCGACCCGCTGGAGCTCAACCTGCCCGATCTGGGGCTGGTCAACGTGCGCGATGCCGAAACCGGCGAGCAGCTGTTGGTGGACACCCACGACAGCGGCTTTCGCCAACGTTTCGCGCGCATCGCCGCGCAGCGCGAGGCGCAGCTGCGCGAGAGCCTGAATCACGCCGGGGTCGACACGCTGGAACTCTCCACCGACGACGACCTGGCCGACGCCATCCTGCGTTTTGTCGATTTGCGCAAGCGCCGCTCAGCCCTGCGCGCTGGCCAACGACAGCCCGCCCACATGAGTCGCTGAGACGCAAGATGCCGGCTCATCTCTATCTTTTCATGCGTTCCGCCTGGCGCGGGGCATCGCGACTGGAAGCCTGACCATGAACCTCAATCTCTCAGCCTTGCCTGTCACTTTTCTCTGGCCCCAGCTACTCTGGCTGTTGTGGCTGCTTCCCTTGCTGGTGTTGCTGTATTGGTGGTTGTTGCGCCGAAAGCGCCAAGCGACGGTGCGGCTGGCCAGCTTGTCCATCGTGCGCGAGGCCATGGGCAAAGGACCGGGTTGGCGCCGCCACGTCCCACCGGTGGTGTTGTTGTTCGCGTTTGCCGCCATGCTGTTGGCCTCGGCTCGGCCGCTGGCCGTCATCACCCTGCCATCGACCGAGCAGACGGTGATTTTGGCGATGGACGTGTCGGGTAGCATGCGCGCCACCGATGTGGAGCCGAACCGGTTGGTTGCCTCGCAAAACGCCGCCAAGGCATTTTTGGCCGAACTGCCGCGCGATGTGAAGGTAGGTATCGTCGCCTTCGCTGGCACCGCCCAGGTGGTGCAGCCGGTCACGCTCAGCCGCGAAGACCTGGCTGCCGCGATCGACAAGTTTCAGCTGCAGCGTGCCACCGCCATTGGCAGCGCCATCGTGGTGGCGCTGGGCGAGCTGTTTCCCGGCCAGGGCATCGACCTGGCCAGCCTCACCTACGACCGCCGCAACGACCCGTTTGCGCCGCAAGGCCGCGCCATCGACCAGCCGAGCACCGAGCCCAAACCGTTTCAGCCAGTGGCGCCCGGCTCTTACGGCTCGGCCGCCATCATTTTGCTCACCGACGGTCAACGCACCTCTGGTGTGCAGACCGAAGAGGCGGCTCAGATGGCGGCCGATCGTGGCGTACGCGTCTACACCGTGGGCGTGGGCACGGTGGACGGCGAGGTAATCGGTTTCGAGGGTTGGTCAATGCGGGTACGGTTGGATGAGGACACGCTGAAAGACGTGGCCAAAACCACCCAAGGCGCGTATTACTACGCTGGCACAGCGGAGAACCTCAAGCAGGTTTACCAGTCGCTGAGCACCCGGCTCACGGTGGAGAAGAAGGAAACCGAGGTGTCCGGTCTGCTGGCCTTGTTCGCTGCGCTGCTGGTGGCTCTCTCGGCCGGCCTCTCGCTGTTCTGGTTCAACCGCGTGCTTTGAATCTGCGGAGTGGGTCGTGCATCGGCGTTGCGCGGCGTCAAGGTCGGGCCGCGCGGCGTCGGCACAATCGACAGCCATGACACACGACGCATTGGTGGTGGGTGGCGGCATTGGCGGCTTGGCGACAGCGCTGGCGCTGGGACGCGCTGGGCTGGACATTCAGGTGCTGGAGCAGGCCAGCGCGTTTGGTGAGGTCGGTGCCGGCTTGCAGTTGGGACCGAATGCGGTGCGTGTGCTCGCGCATTGGGGTCTGACCGACGCGCTCAACGCCTGCGCGGCTTTTCCCGAGGCGCTGCAGGTGCGTGATGCGCGGGGCGGTGAGCGGCTGGGGCGGCTGTCGCTGGGCCCTCAGGTGCGGGCTCGCTACGGCCAGTCTTACGCCACACTGCACCGCGCCGATTTGCACGCGCTGCTGTTGCAAGCGGTGCGCCAGTTACCCCAGGTTCGCTTGGCGCTCGACGCCCGCGTGGCTGGTTACACCGAAAGCGCCGATGGCGTTCGCTTGATCGGGGAGAACGAAGCCCTTTTTGAAGCCCGCGCGCTGATCGGCGCCGACGGTTTGTGGAGCCGCGTGCGCAGCCAGTTGCTGGGCGCGCAGCCGGTGCGCGCCAGCGGCCACCTGGCTTACCGGGGCATGGTCCGCAGCGCGGACCTGCCCGCTGCCCTGCGTGCGCCGCTGGTCACCGCCTGGCTCGGGCCTCGGCTGCATGTGGTGCATTACCCTGTGCGCCAAGGCGACTGGTTCAACGTGGTGGTGGTGGTGCATGGCGTGCTCGGGCAAGGCCATGGTGGTGCGGTGGGCGCCGATCCGCAAAGCTGGACCCATGAAGCCCATGCCGAAGACCTGCGGCGCACATTGGGCGCCGCCCACGCCGATCTTTTGAAAATGATCGATGCCGTGCCCCACTGGACGCTGTGGCCACTCAACGACCGCCCGCCCATGACCGGCCCACAGGACCATGCGCGTGGCCGGGTGGCCTTGCTCGGCGACGCCGCGCACCCGCTGCGTCCCTACCTCGCACAGGGCGCGGCGATGGCGCTGGAAGACGCCTGGACGCTGGGCCGCCTGGTCGAGCAGCAGCCCGCTGGTGCCGAAATCCCCTGGGTCGCCGTGTTCGAGCGTTTCGCGCAGGTGCGCTGGGCGCGCAATGCACGCGTGCAAAGCCGCTCGCAACGCAACGGCAGCATCTTTCACGCCAGCGGCCTGGTGCGCTGGGGCCGCAACACCGCCATGTCGATGCTGGGCGAGCCGCTGCTCGATTTGCCTTGGCTCTACGGCGGCCCGCCACATCCGTAAAATTCTCAGCGCTCTTCAACACGCGTGCCCACTCCTTGCCAACAGCACCGCCAATTTCAGGAAACTTCATGCCCGCCAAACCCATGCTTCATTCCCGCCGCCGCTTCGCCTTGTTGAGCGCTGCGGCGCTGGCCTTGGGCGCCCACCTGCCGCTCGCTCAGGCTCAGACCGCGCCTTGGCCGAACCAGCCGATCAAGCTGGTGGTCGGCTTCCCCGCTGGTTCCTCGCCCGACCTGATGGCACGCACGCTGGCTGAGCCGCTGGCGAAGGCGCTGGGTCAGCCGGTGGTGGTGGAGAACCGGGCCGGTGCGGGTGGCAACATCGCCGCTGCCGCCGTGGCCCGCGCCACCGACGATCACACCTTGGGCCTGATGATCAACGGCAACCTCACCATCGCCAAAATCCTCAATCCCGCCACACCCTACGACCCGCAAACCGACCTCACGCCGGTGTCGTTGCTCGCGGTGGCGCCGCTGGTGTTGACCGCGCCGATGAGCGCGCCCGCTGATGGCGCTGCGTTTCTGGCCGCCGCGCGCCAGGGCGGCGATCGCTGGAACTACGGCTCGCCAGGCGTGGGCACCGTGGCCCATATCGGGATGGAACTGATCAAGTCGCGCGCTGGCATCGCGCCGGTGCATGTGCCTTACCCAGGCAACCCCCAGGTGATCGTCGGCATGATCAGCGAACAGATTCAGATGGCTTTGCTGCCGCCAGGCTTGGCGATGGCGCAGGTGCGAGGTGGCAAGCTGCGCGCCATCGGCGTCACCTCGGCCGGACGCAGCAGCGTGGTGCCGGAAGTGCCCACACTGACAGAAGCCGGCGTGCCCAATTTGCAGCTCGAAATCTGGAACGCGGTGGCCGCGCCCAACAGCCTGCCCAAGGCGCATGTGAAAACACTGGCCGCTTTGCTGACCGAAATCGTGCGTCGACCAGACATCCGCGAAAAAATCTTTGCCCAAGGCTGGCAGGTGGTTGGCACCTCACCCGAAGGCCTGTCCAACCGCATGCGCCAAGACACGGCCGCGATGGCCGATGTGATCGAGCGCAACAAGATTCGCCCAAACTGAGGGCTGAGCGCGGCCGCGCTTTGCTTTGGGCACTTATGCCTCCCGCGCTGAACAGGGTGCGGGCGGGAAGATCGCTTCAGTCTTCGAGCAAGCGTTCGCGCAGGCGAGCCATCGCCTCTGGCCCCAAGCCCATGGGGCCTTCCAAATACCGGCCCATACCGCCGAACTCGCGCTCCACCGTGTCGAAGGCGGCATCCAGAAACGCCGGTTGCACCCGCCACAACACATCCACCACATGCGCCGGGCCATCGGTATGCACCAGCGCACTGCGGCGATAAAGCTGGTTGGTCAGCAGGTAATCGGCCATGACCGCGTCGCGGTCGACGCCCAGGGCCGAGAGCAGCAGCGCGGCCGCAAAGCCGGTGCGGTCTTTTCCAGCGGTGCAGTGAAACACCACCGGGGTGGGCTGCTCGATCAGGTGTTGGAAGAAGCGCGCGTAGGTGGGAATGGCGTCCCGCGCAAACGATCGGTAGGTTTGCGCCATCAGCGCCACCGTCTCGGCTTCGGTGGGAATCTGCCCCGCCGCCAGCAGGGCTTTCACGCGCACCACCATCGTGGGCTCAATGCCCAAAGTAACGGACGCAGCGCCAGGCAAAACAGAAGGCAAGGCCGCGCGTTCGGCCAGGCCCCGAAAGTCCAGGCTGTGCGTGATGCGCAGCGGCTCCAAGGCGCGGTGGTCGTCTGGGGTGAGACCAGCGAGGTGATCCGAGCGGTAAACCAGGTTGTGGCGCACGCGCCGACCATCGATACCAGTGTGACCGCCGATGTCGCGGAAGTTGGAAGCGCCTTGCAGCATGGTTGGAGTCTCTGGGGTTGTCATGCGGGATTCAAAGGGCTCAGCCCTTGACCAGCCCGCTGTCCACAATCAGGTTTTGCCCGGTCACGGCGCGCGCCCAAGGCGAGAGAAAGAACAGCACCGCGTCGGCGAACTCCACTGGCGTGGTCACGCGACGCAGCGGGGTCATGCTGGCGATCAGATCGAACACAGCTTCGGGTGTGGCGCTGCTGGCGTCGGTGGTGCGCAGCAGCCCACCCGAGACCATGTTCACCGTGATGCCATGCGGCCCCAGGTCGTGCGCTGCCGTGCGGGTGAGCGACAGCAGCGCGGCCTTGGCGGCGGTGTAGTCGTGGTAGGGCACCACCGGGTTTTGAAACAGGTTGGTGCCCACGTTCACGATGCGGCCAAAGCCTTGCGCGCGCATGCTGGGCAGGGCCGCCTGGATCGTGTTGAGCGCGCCCTTCAGCGCGCCATCGATCTGCTGGGCAAAGCGCGCCCAGGCGATGTCGCCAATTTGAGGGCGCGCGTCGCCGTCAAACTGAAACTGCGCCAGCGCGTTGTTCACCACGCCGCTGATGGGCTGTCCGGTGCGCTCATGCGCTTGGGCGAACAGGCGCTGCACGGCAGCGGCGTCGGTCACGTCGGCCTGCAACGCGATGGCGCGCGGGCCGATTTCCAGCACCAGCGCCTCCGCTGCTGCCTGGCTATGGTGGTAGTTGATGACCACACCAGCTCCTTCGCGGGCCAGTGCCCGCGTGATGGCCTGACCCAAACCGCGCGCGCCGCCGGTCACCAAAACCCATTGTTCTGCCAACACCATATGTGAAATTTCCTTGTGTGTGTATCAATCGGTGGTTTGAATCGACCGCTGTGGGGTCAACCGACGCCGCAGAGGCTGATGGTCCAACGGTGGCGAATGAGTGTCAGTGGTTGTGACCGTGCGCGCCGTGCGCATGGCCATGCGCCACTTCTTCGGACGAGGCGGCTTTCACGTCCAGCACCTTCACCGCGACAAGCAGGGTCTTCCCGGCCAGTGGATGGTTGCCGTCCAGCAGCACGGTGTCGCCCTTGATCTTCATCACGGTGAACCCCTGCTGCTCCCCCTGCTCGTTGCTGCCCTGCAGCTGGCCGCCCACCTTCACACCCGCCGGGAAATCGCGCTTGGGCATGCTGGTGGCCAGTGACTCGTCTCGCTCACCAAACGCGTCCTCAGGCGGCAGCATCAGGGTGGCAGAAAAGCCCATCTCTTGCCCCTCCAGCGCTTTCTCGATGCCGGGCAGCGTGTTGCCATAGCCGCCATGCAGGTAGGCGCGTGGGGTCTTGCCGTCTTCCAGCACCTTGCTCCGGGTATCGGTGGCGCGGAAGGTGAGGGTGACGATGGTGTCTTTGGTGATTTTCATGGGGCGCTTTCGAGGAATCAGCGGGCAGGGCGCGCAGCGGACTTGGGACGGAAGGCTTTACAAACCGCGTCAACCGTTTCCAAATACGGGCCGCCAATGAGATCGATGCAATAGGGCACCGCGGCAAAAATGCCGTTGATGTGCTGGGTGCCGTCGGCGTTTTTCAGGCCTTCGAGCGTCTCGGCGATGGCTTTGGGCTGGCCGGGCAGGTTGATGATGAGACTGCTGCCCCGGATCACCGCGACTTGGCGCGAGAGGATGGCGGTGGGCACAAACGCCAGGCCGATCTGGCGCATTTGTTCGCCGAAACCGGGCATCTCTTTGTGTGCCACGGCCAGCGTGGCTTCGGGCGTCACATCGCGCAACGCCGGGCCAGTACCGCCGGTGGTGAGCACCAGCGCGCAGCCGGCATCGACCAGCTCGATCAGGGTGGCGCTGATGCGCTCGGGTTCGTCGGGGATGAGCCTGGCCTCGAAGATGATCGGGTTGTGCAGCGCGCGGGTCAGCCACTCTTGCAGGGCCGGTAGGCCTTTGTCTTCGTAGGTGCCGGCGCTGGCGCGGTCGCTGACCGAGACGATGCCGATGCGCACCGGCTCAGGGCTTGTGGAGGCGGTCATGGGGGGCTCATTCGGCATCGGTGTCGGTGGGGGTGTCGGCAGCGGGTTCTGCCGGATCCAGCTCGTTTTTGCGGCCCAGCGTGGCGCGCACAGCCTGGAACAGCTCGCGGTAGGCCTTGCCGTGGCGCTGTGCTTCGCCGGGCGTCTCGCTCACCGCCTGGGCGTCTTTTCGAACCTGGCGGATCAAAGCGCGCAGCGGCTGCACGTCGGCCTGCGGATCAAGCTGCAGCCACTCGGTGAAGGCACCGTCGTCTGCCAGCAGGCGATCGCGCCACTGCTCGGCTTGGTGCAATGCGAGCGTGGCCTTGGCCGATGGGCGGCGCTGCTCGTCGAGCGCGGCTTCGATCTCGGCCACACTTTCACCGGGCAGCTTGCGCATGAGCTTGCCGATGAACTGCATCTGGCGCCTGCGGCCCTCGAAGTTGGTGATGCGTTTGGCCGCGTTCACCGCGTCAAGCAACTTCTCTGGCAGGTGCTCGCTGGCCACCAGCCGCGCGGTGAGGCTTTGGCCGAGCGTGAGGAGGCTTTCACCCAGCGCTTGCAGGCGATCGCTTTCTTTTTTCAGGTCGGTCTTGCTGGCGTCGGTCGATCCCTTGAGCTCGCGCTTGAGCTCCAGATCGAGTTCGCTGCCTTCGGACACAAATTGGCCCCGAACGTAATAGCCTTTGGTGGGTTTGCGGGACATCGGGTGGGGCACCGCCGCACCCTGCCAATGGCATCGAGGCGGGGTACCTAAGGTAAAGGGGAGGGTAGAGGGAAGGCGACAAGTATCATAGCTTCCGACATGAAAACACCCACCCACCCCCCCGCCCCCCTTCCCCTCGCAACCGCAGCGAACCAGCCGCTACAGGGCTTCCAGTATTCAAGATCCAGATTCGAGGAACTGGTTGACATGGCGCTGGACCACGCGAAGCAGCTCGGCGCTGTGGACGCAGCGGCTGAGGTGTCAGAAGGCGCGGGCCTGAGCGTGTCGGTGCGCAAGGGCGAACTGGAAAACGTGGAGCGCAACCGCGACAAGTCGCTGGGTGTGACGGTCTACATCGGTCAGAAGCGCGGCAATGCGTCGACCTCCGATTTCTCGCCAGTGGCGGTGCGTCAGACGGTGCAGGCTGCCTATGACATCGCCCGCTTCACCGCCGAAGACACGGCCGCTGGCCTGCCCGACGCACAAGACGTGGCCGACGAGCAGCGCGACCTTGACCTGTTTCACCCCTGGGCGCTGAACTCGGAGGAGGCGCTGCAAATTGCGCTGGCCTGCGAGGCGGCCGCTTTCGCCACATCCAAAAAGATCAGCAACAGCGAAGGCGCTGGCGTCTCCGCCCAGCAATCGCACTTTTTCACCGCCCACCTGCGCGGTGGCGAGCGCGGTCAGCCCGGCATCTTCAGCGGCGGTTATGCCAGCTCGCGCCACAGCCTGTCGGTGGCGCCGATCGCGGGCAAGGGCGCGCAGATGCAGCGCGACTATTGGTACAGCTCGCAAGGCGCGCCGCAAGATCTGGCCAGCCCGCAGGCCATAGGACGCTACGCGGCAGAGCGCGCGCTCTCGCGCTTGGGCTCGCGCAAGATCGCCACCACCGAGTGCCCGGTGCTGTTCGAGTCGCCGTTGGCCGCTGGATTGCTGGGCGCCTATGTGCAGGCCACCAGCGGTGGAGCGCTCTACCGCAAAACCACGTTTCTGGGCAACAGCCTGGGCAAGACGGTGCTGGCCAAACACCTCGACATTGTGGAAGACCCGCACATCCTGGGCGGCAAAGGCAGCTCGCCGTTCGACGACGAAGGCGTGCGCACCGTGCGCCGCAAGGTGCTCAGTGCCGGCAAGGTGCAAGGCTATTTCCTCTCCACCTACTCGGCGCGCAAGCTGGGCATGCGCACCACCGGCAACGCCGGCGGCTCACACAACTTGGTGCTCAGCAGCCGCCTCACCCAGCCCGGCGACGACTTGGTCGCCATGCTTAAAAAAATCGGCCGCGGCCTCTTTGTGACCGAGCTCATGGGCCAGGGCGTGAACTACGTCACCGGCGACTACTCGCGTGGCGCCTCGGGTTACTGGGTGGAAAACGGCGAGATCGCTTACCCGGTGCAGGAGATCACCATCGCAGGCAACTTGAAAGACATGTTCAAAGGTGTCGAAGCGGTGGGCGCCGATGCCTTCAGCTTTGGCGCCAAGACGGTGGGCTCAATCTTGGTCAACCGCATGAAAGTGGCGGGGAGCTGAAAGTTCTTTCTGGCGGTTTGCGGTTCTGCGGTGCATCGATTGACAGCCCTGCTCGCTGTCTCAGCCCTGACAGGCTGGTTGCCAGCGCGTTGCTAAAGTTGCTGTCATGAAAACCTTCGAGACCTTGGCCGATCTGGCCGCTTGTGTGGGACAGGACGTGGGGTTCAGCGACTGGGTGACCATTACCCAGGAGCAGGTCAACCTGTTCGCTCAGGCCACGGGCGATCACCAGTGGATCCATGTGGATGTGGAGCGGGCTCGCCAGGGTCCGTTTGGTGCGCCGGTGGCCCATGGCTTTCTCACGCTGTCGCTGCTGCCGGTGTTTTTTGAGTCGGCCATGACCGTGCGCCAATCGGCGATGGGCGTGAACTACGGGCTCAACAAAGTGCGCTTTACAGCACCAGTGCCGGTGGGCAGCCGCTTGCGCGCACACTTGCGGATGCTCTCGGTCGAACCCATTGCGGGCGAGGGTCTTCAGATGTGCTGGGCGGTGTCGGTCGAGCGCGAAGGGTCTGACAAGCCGGTGTGCGTGGCGGAATCGCTGGTGCGCCGCTATCCCTGAACCTTCGGTGCTGCAAGGCGTGCGCCTGCATTACTTGATCCGCACCAGTTGCTTGGCGTCGATCCAGCCCTGAAACTGCACGTTCAGCGCATTGATGCGCTCTGCTGCCACCGTCTGGTTGTGACGCTGGGACACGACTTGGTAGACATCATTGCGCAGCAACCACAAATCTTGCGGCGTCTGGGTTTGACCGATCTTGTGACACAGCCGTTGCGCGGTGGCGCTGTCGCAGTCGGCCAAACAATCCACCAAAGCCTGTCGGATCGCGAGCAGGTCTTGGAGCGAGGGCTTTTTGCGGGATGTTGGGCGGTTCCCCTGCATAGCGTCAAACAGGCGGGTGATGGTGGCGATCAATCGGGTCTCCATGGGGCTGGATAAGCCCCGGCGGTAAAAAAGCGGTCGGTGGGATGTGACAAACCGCCTAAAAAAAAGAGACAGGGCAGCTTTCGGGCGCGCGATGGCGCGGGTGGGGCGAGGTTGAACGCCCTTCGGGCGTGGTTCTTCATGATGAAGCACCCACAAAGCTCTGTTGGCGCCACGCCTCGAAAGTGGCCACAGCCACCGCATTGGACAGATTGAGGCTGCGCTGACCTTCACGCATGGGCAGACGCAGGCGCTGTTCGTTGGGAAAGTGTTCGCGTACCGCCTCGCTCAGGCCTTGTGTTTCGGAACCGAACACCAGCCAATCGCCAGGCTGAAAACGGGCTTCAAACAGGCTGTGGCTGCCACGCGTGGTGAGAGCGAAGCAGCGGGTTGGATTGGGCTGCTCGCTGGCGAGGAAATCGATCCAGCTGGCGTGGCGCTTGAGCGCGGCGTATTCGTGGTAATCCAGCCCGGCGCGGCGCATTTGCTTGTCTTCCATCGAGAACCCCAGCGGTTCGATCAGATGCAGGTTGCAGCCGGTGTTGGCGCACAGGCGAATCACATTGCCGGTGTTGGGTGGAATCTCGGGAGCAACAAGGACGATGTGGAACATCGGGCAACAATGAAAAGGGCAAGCATGCCGATGGTTGAAGCGGGCCAGTGGACTGGCCGTCTGTGCTCTCCCTGCGTTGGGAATGATAGCGCTGTGGCCGTGCACCGATGCCGATGGCCGGTGCGAAAGCCGGTCTGTGTCTGATCTGCAGCGCGGGGCCAATCAGTGATGCGGGGTGCGCGCGATCACCAGACCTTGCACCCGCGCGACGCCGGCTTGCCTGAGGGCGAGGGCGGCGCTGTGCAGTGTGGTGCCGGTGGTGCTCACATCGTCCACCAGCAACACGCGTTTGCCGAGCAGTGCCGCGACGCGTTGCGGTGCGGCGGCAAACGCACCGCGCAGGTTGCGCAGGCGCTGGTCGCGCGCCAGGCTGTGCTGGTCCGGCGCGTCGCCCAGACGCACCAGCGCGTCAGCGAGACCGGGAGGCGCGTGGGTGAGTCTGGCACGCAACGCCTTCACCAGCTCCCAGGCCTGGTTGTAGCCGCGGCTGGTCAGCCGCTGCGGTTTCAGCGGTACCGGAACCAGCCAGTCGCTGCCAGCGATCAGGTCTTCGGCAGCGGGTGCGGCCAGCATGCGCTCGGCCAGCATGCCGGCTAGGCCTGGTTCATCGCGGAACTTGAAACGGGCGATCAGGTCGTCCCAAGGGTAGGCGTAGTCCACGGCGGCGAGACAGCAGTCCAAGGAGGAGGGTGTTGGTTTTGTCAGGCACTCGCCGCACAGGCTGCTGTCTTGGCCCAGAGGTGCAGCGCAGGTTTTGCAGCGCAAACGCGTCAATGCAAAGCGGCTCACGCAGTCCTCGCACACCGATTGCGCTGGCCACTGCCCACATACCTGGCAAACCGCTGGCCAAGGGCGTGTGGCTTGCAGCAAGGCCTTTAACATGGCGCCAATATAGGAGGCTCTCACCCCGCAAAGCCGCAGCGCCGCGCCAGAACCTCCCCAATTTGGGTCTTTTTTTGTGACATTTCCTCCCGAACTCGAACCCCCGGTCCCCAATCTGGACGCGACCGCCGCTCGCCGATGGCGCGGCTTGCAGCGAAGCGAAAGCCCCTGGCTGAACGAAGAAATCGCCTCGCGGATGGCGGAGCGCCTGCAGTGGTTTCGGCAGCAGCCCGGGAGCTGGCTCCACTGGGAGCCCCAAACTGGCGGGGTGAAAGCCCACCAGCACCTTCAAACGTTGCTGCCCCAGGCGCCAAGCCAGATCGCCGCGAGCGATACCCGACAAGCCTTGGCCCTGCTGGCGCCACCCCAGACGCGCTCCTGGAGTCCGCTGTCGTGGACCCGCAAGAACCGGTTGAAGGTCGCAGACGAAGACACCCGCGTCGACATGCTGTGGGCCAACATGGTGTTGCATTTGGAGCCTCAGCCGCAGCAGTTGCTTCGCCGCTGGAACACGCACATCAAAACCCAGGGTTTTTTGATGTTTTCCTGCCTCGGGCCAGACACCTTGCGTGAGCTTCGCGGTGTGTATACCGCCCAGGGCTGGCCTGCGCCCCACCATCCGTTCACCGACATGCACGACTGGGGCGACATGCTGGTGCACAGCGGTTTTGCTGAGCCGGTGATGGACATGGAGCGACTCACGATGACCTACAGCAGCGCCGCCGCGCTGCTGGACGATTTGCGTGGCCTGGGACGCAATTTGCACACCAGCCGTCCCGCTGGCCTGCTTTCACGCCAGTGGCGCCAGCGCCTGATCACGGCCTTGGACGCCGGTCTCCCACGCGACGCCGACGGCCGCCTGCAACTCACGGTGGAGGTGGTCTATGGCCACGCATTCAAAGCGCCTCCACGCCCTGTCAAAGGCCCTGCCGGCGAGACGGCGGTGGCCATGGACGACATGCGCGCCATGCTGCGCGCTGGTCGTCGCTGACGCACGCCAAGCAGACCCCTTGCCCGACTCGGATGCGGCACTTTCACCACAGATCGGCTGCTTTTGCTCAGTACAATTGACGCAAATCAAGGTTGGTGGGGCATGTTCCCCGGTCCATGCCCCGTCTCCAACGGGCTGGTGCTCTGAACGGAGTCGGTGATGGATCGGTCCAGCAGCTCATTTCAATTGGCGAAAGCCTCTGAAGATGGCTTGGACTGGACACTGCAACGCAACTGTTCGGTCACGCCAGCACAACTCGGGATTTGTTTCCTGTGTCTCAGCGCTGTATCGCTCGCCGTGGGCCTGTTTTTCTGGTTCCAAGGGGCGGTGCTGGTGCTGCCGTTTGCAGTGCTGGAACTGATAGCGCTGGCCACAGCGTTCTTGATCCATGCTCGCCATGCAGCCGACCGCGAACGCATCAGCGTTCGTGGCGGGCAGTTGGTGGTGGAGGTGGAGAGAGCCGGTCGTGTCGAGCGTTGTGAGTTTGTGCGTGAATGGGTTCGCATCGAGCCACAACGGCTTCATGGGCTGGTGGAAGTGAAAGGCGGCGGGCGCTCGGTGTGCGTCGGGCGCTTTTTGCGTGCCGATTTGCGTGTTCTGCTGGCTCGGGAGTTGAGGCAAGCGGTGCGAAGCGCAAGTGTGTGAACTGTGGTCACTGGAATTTGGGTCAAATCCTGCACGGGCAGAAGCCAAAAAATTTGTTTTAATCGGCATTGATATAAATCAATGCTTATATTCGAGGCGGAAAAAGTGAGTCAGTCCATCACAACGGTTGAGAGTCTGGGGAAGCGGCGCACTGCGCTGCGTGCGGCAGGTGTGTCGTTGGTCGCCCTGTTGGGTACAACGACGGCGGCCATGGCCCAACAAGTCAACGACCTGCCAGGTGGCCCGGCGGTCAACCAGCTCAATTTCGCGCCCGCCGTGACGCAGATCGCGCATGAGCAGGCATGGCTTCACTGGTTCATGATGATTCTCTGCGCCGTGATCTTTGTGCTCGTGTTTGGCGTGATGTTTTATTCCATCCTCAAGCACCGCAAATCGGTCGGGCACAAGGCGCAGACGCTTTCTGAACCGATCTGGGTCGAGCTGGGCTGGACCATCGTTCCGCTGCTGATCGTGATCGGCATGGCCTTGCCCGCGACCAAGGTGCTGGTGGCTCAAAAAGACACCACCAACAGCGACCTCACCATCAAGGCCACTGGCATGCAGTGGAAGTGGGGCTATGACTACATCAACGGTGAAGGTGAAGGCATCGGTTTCTTGTCCACGCTTGATAATACCCACCGCGAAATGTCCGCAAGCGGCAACCCCCCGCCGATGGACAACTACCTGCTCAAGGTCGACAACCCCTTGGTGGTACCGGTGGACCGCAAGGTTCGCATCATCACCACCGCCAACGACGTGATCCACGCCTGGATGGTGCCGGCCTTTGGCGTCAAGCAAGACGCCATTCCCGGGTTTGTGCGCGACACCTGGTTCCGCGCCGAGAAGACAGGCGATTTTTACGGTCAGTGTGCCGAACTGTGCGGCAAGGAGCACGCTTACATGCCAATCCATGTGAAAGTGGTGTCTGCTGAGGAATACACGGCCTGGGTCGCCGAGCAGAAAAAAGCCATGGCAGCAGCGCTGGACGATCCCAGCAAGGTTTGGAATCTGGCCGAACTGGTCCAGCGTGGTGAGTCGGTGTACGCCGCCAACTGTCTGGCTTGTCATGGCGCACAGGGCAAGGGTGGCGGCGCGATCAAGGCGCTCGATGGATCGGCCTTGGTGGTTGACACCGACAAATCAAAAATGATCAACGTGTTGTTGAACGGGCAAAACAACGGCGCTATGCCGGCTTGGAAGCAGCTGTCTGACACCGAATTGGCGGCCGTGATGACCTACACCAAGAATCACTGGTCCAACCAGACCCAGCGCATGGTGCAGCCCGCCGAGGTGCTGGCCGCGCGCCAGTAACCACTGCCCCACAACAACATCAGCAGAGCCATTGAGGAATCGACCATGAGTGCAGTTCTCGACCACCACGACGCACACGACCACGACCACCACGCCCCCACCGGCTGGCGGCGCTGGGTCTATGCGACCAACCACAAAGACATCGGTACCTTGTATCTGCTGTTCTCCTTCACCATGTTGATGGTGGGTGGAGTGCTGGCGCTTGGCATCCGTGCCGAGTTGTTCCAGCCAGGTCTGCAACTGGTAAACCCAGGGCTGTTCAACCAGCTCACCACCATGCACGGCCTGATCATGGTGTTCGGCGCCATCATGCCGGCCTTCGTGGGCTTTGCGAACTGGATGGTGCCGCTGCAGATTGGCGCCTCTGACATGGCGTTTGCGCGCATGAACAACTTCAGCTTCTGGCTGATGATTCCGGCCGCGCTGATGTTGGTGTCTTCGTTCTTCTTCCCGGGTGGCGCACCAGCAGCGGGCTGGACGATGTATGCCCCGCTGACGCTGCAAATGGGTCCCTCGATGGACGCAGCCATCTTCGCGCTGCACATCCTGGGCGCCAGTTCGATCATGGGCTCGATCAACATCATCGTGACCATCCTCAATATGCGCGCCCCTGGCATGACGCTGATGAAGATGCCGATGTTCTGCTGGACCTGGCTGATCACCGCCTACCTGTTGATTGCCGTGATGCCTGTGCTGGCAGGTGCCATCACCATGACGCTAACCGATCGCCACTTCGGCACCAATTTCTTCAACCCCGCAGGCGGTGGCGACCCGGTGATGTACCAGCACATCTTCTGGTTCTTCGGTCACCCCGAGGTTTACATCATGATCTTGCCGGCCTTCGGCATCGTCAGCCAGGTGATCCCCGCGTTCTCGCGCAAGAAGCTGTTCGGCTATGCGTCGATGGTATACGCCACCGGCTCAATCGCCATCCTGTCCTTTGTCGTGTGGGCCCATCACATGTTCACCACCGGCATGCCGGTGACCGGCCAGCTGTTCTTCATGTACTCGACCATGCTGATCGCGGTGCCGACCGGGGTGAAAATCTTCAACTGGATCGCCACCATGTGGAGAGGATCCATGACGTTTGAGACCCCGATGTTGTGGGCGGTTGGCTTTATCTTCGTGTTCACGCTGGGCGGGTTCACCGGCCTGATTCTGGCGGTGGCGCCGATTGATGTCCAGATGCAGGACACCTACTACGTGGTGGCCCACTTTCACTATGTGCTGGTGGCTGGCTCGCTGTTTGCGATGTTCTCCGGTATCTACTATTGGCTGCCCAAGTGGACTGGGGTGATGTACAGCGAGACCCGCGGAAAGATCCACTTCTGGGTTTCCATGATTTCGTTCAACGTCACTTTCTTCCCGATGCACTTCCTGGGTCTGGCTGGCATGCCGCGCCGCTATGCCGACTACCCCATGCAATTCGCCGATTTCAACGCGATCGCTTCGGTCGGATCGTTCTTCTTTGGCATCATTCAGGTGTACTTCTTTGTTGCGATCATCATCCCGGCGATGCGCGGCAAAGGTGAAAAAGCGGCGCAAAAGCCTTGGGAAGGTGCCGAAGGTCTGGAGTGGGAAGTGCCTTCGCCAGCACCTTTCCACACCTTCGAGACCCCGCCGAAGCTGGACGTTACTGCCACCAAGGTGATCGGTTAAGCGTCACGGAGTATCGAATCACATGAAATCAAACGAACACAAGAAAAACAACCTGCGTCTGGCGCTGATTTTGGCGTCGGTGGTGGCGGTGTTTTTCCTGGGTTTCATCGGTAAGATGGTTTTCCTCGGCGGCTAACGTCGCTGATAAGCGCACTTCTAGAGCAAGAGCCATGGGTCTGAAACACGAAAACTTCAAGATGGTGGGTAAGCTGGGCGTGGTCGCGCTGGGTATGTTTGCCTTTGGCTACGCGCTGGTACCGATCTACCGCGCGATTTGTGAGGCCACGGGCATCAATATCTTGGCGCTGTCCGAGCGCGAAGTACCAGGACTCAAGCCCAAAATACCAGCCAATACGCAGGTTGACACCTCGCGCACGATCACGGTGGAGTTCGATGTCAATGTGCGTGGTCCTTGGCATTTCAAACCCCAAGTGCGTTCACTGCAGGTGCATCCCGGCGAGTTGACCACGGTGCTCTACGAGTTCCAGAACATTCAAAACCGCTCGATGGCGGCGCAGGCGATTCCCAGCTACGCGCCCAAGCAGGCGATGCCGCACTTCTACAAACTGGAGTGCTTCTGTTTCACCCAGTACACGCTGGCCCCCGGCGAGAAGAAAGAATGGCCGGTGGCGTTTGTGATCGACCCCAAACTGCCCAAAGACGTGACCACCATTACGCTGTCTTACACTTTCTTTGAGGTGGGCGGCAAGGTGCCGGCTGCACCGCAGGAGGTGGCCCAGATGCCATCTTCGGTGTTTGTGCCTGTGTCTGTTCCAACTCCCAAAATGGCGGGGGCTGTTTGAGCGAATTGCCGCTGCATCGCCGCAAGGGAAGCATTCTGGGCACGGTGAAAGCGGTGCTTTGGGGTTTCCTGGGTGTGCGCCGCAATGCCGACTTTCAGAGCGACATTGCCAGTCTCAATCCGATCCACATCATCGCGGTGGGTATCGCGATGGCCATGCTGTTCGTGCTCGGGCTGATCGCCTTGGTGAATTGGGTTGTGCCCTGATCGGGTGCCATCAGAGACTTTGAATTTTTCTTATCCACACAAGCGATAGCGATTAGGAGCGAGCATGTCATCCACCACACCGGGTACCACACCGTATTATTTTGTCCCGGGTCCCTCGCGCCATCCGGTGTTTGCGGCTTTTGGCCTGTTCTTCGTGATTCTGGGCGCCGAGCAATGGGTCAACGGCGCAGCCTGGGGTGCCTACTCACTGGCTTTTGGCCTTGCCTTCTGGGCGGTTGTGATCTTTCAGTGGTTCAGCGATGCCGTCTCGGAGAGCGAGAGCGGTCTCTACGGGCGCAAGATCGATCTGTCTTACCGTTGGAGCATGAGCTGGTTCATCTTCTCCGAGGTGATGTTTTTCGGCGCCTTTTTCACCGCGCTCTGGTGGGCGCGCAGCCACTCGGTGCCCGCTCTGGGCAACATCGAAAACGCTTTGCTCTGGCCTGACTTCAACGCGGTGTGGCCCAGCTTGCAAGCAGGCGCGACCGGCTCGCCAGCCAACATGGTTGAGCCGTTCCAGACGATGGGGCCATTCTGGTTGCCCACCATCAACACCGCCCTGCTGCTGACCTCGGGTATCACGCTGACCATCGCTCACCACGCTTTGCAGGCGGGAAAGCGCGCCAAGACCATTGCCTTCATGTGGATGACGGTGATTTTGGGCATCGTGTTCTTGGGCGTGCAAGGCTATGAGTACTACCACGCCTACACCGACCTCAACCTCAAGCTCACCTCAGGTATCTTCGGCTCCACCTTTTTCATGCTGACCGGCTTTCACGGCTTCCACGTGTTTGTGGGCATGCTGATGCTGCTTTTCATCACGCTGCGGCTGCAGAAAGGCCATTTCACCGCCAAGAGCCATTTCGGCTTTGAGGGCGCGGCCTGGTACTGGCACTTTGTCGATGTGGTGTGGCTGGGTCTTTACATCGTGATTTACTGGATGTGACGCAACCTTGGCCCCGGCTGACCTGTTCCTCAGGAAGGCCAACAAAAAAGCGCCAAACGGCGCTTTTTTGTTGGCGCCTTGGCAAACGATGCGCGGTTAGCGATTGAGAGGCAGACCGGTGGGTTGAATCCAGCCCATCCAGTAGCAAATGAGAACCACCGCAAACAACAGCACCGAAAAGCCGATTCGAAAAGCCAACGCTTTCGCCATGCGCCGGCTTGACGGGGAGCTGACCTCTTCGTTGGCGTCCTTGTCTTGATTGCCCCCTCGCATCATGAACACCAGCGCCATGCCCAGACTGCCGATGATGGCGACAAACGATGCAATGACCAGATATTTCATGGAATGGATTATCCCGCGCCGCAGGCCCGGACTGAAGTCGCTCGTATGAGTACCCCAGCACGCCGCTTTTGGATCGTCACACTCGCCACCGTCCTCACGATGGCGGCAACCGCCTCGCTGGGTCGCTGGCAGCTCCAGCGCGCCGATCAAAAGCTCACCTTGCAAGCAGAAATGGACACGAGGGCCGCTCTGCCCGTCTGGACCGAGGCCGATCTGCTGCAAGCCAAAGTGCCGCGCACTGCGTGGCACCGGCCTGTGCGCCTGCGTGGGGAATGGGTGCCGCAGGCCAGCGTGTTCCTCGACAACCGCCAGATGGAGGGTCGTCCTGGCTTCTTTCTCCTCACGCCCTTGCGTCTGGCGGGCAGCGATCGCGCGGTGTTGGTGCAGCGGGGCTGGACGCCGCGCGACTTCATCGACCGCAGCCGCACGCCCGATGTGCCAACGCCTGGCGGCGAGGTGACGCTGGAAGGCCGGTTGGCCCCGCCACCGGCCAAGCTATACGAGCTGGGTGAGTCCGCTCCCGGTCCGATCCGGCAAAATGTCGAGCTGGCTGCGATGGCGTCGGAATACAGGCTGGATCTGCTGGATGGCTCGGTATTGCAGACCAGCGATGCCGATGACGGCCTATCGCGCCAATGGCCCCGTGTCGAGACCGGGGTTGACAAGCATTACGGCTACGCTTTCCAGTGGTTTGCACTGTGCGTCCTCGCGGCAGTGCTCTATCTTTGGTTCCAATTCATCTCCCCCCGCCGAAAGCGCAAAGTCCATGGCTCAGATGCCCGATGAACCCCTCACCATGACGGTGCACAGCCTGCCCCAACTCGATCAAGGCACAGCCCGCTCGGCGGCTGCCACCCGTGCTGGTCGCTGGAAGATGATCTTGCTGATGCTGGTGTGTGCCGCGCCGGTGATCGCGTCTTACTTCACCTACTACGTTATCCGCCCCGAGGGCCGGCGCAACTACGGCGAGTTGATCGATCCCCAGCGCTCGCTGCCCCTGTTGAGTGGCGTCAATGCCCAGGGGCAGACGGTAGCGCTGGCCAGTCTCAAAGACCAGTGGCTGCTCATCAGCGTTGCCGACAGTGCCTGCAACGAGCTGTGCGAACGCCATTTGTATCTGCAGCACCAGCTGCGCGAAACCTTGGGCCGAGACAAAGACCGGCTCGACTCGGTCTGGTTGCGAACCGGCGCGGCTGCACTCAGCCCAGCGTTGATCGAGGCGACCCGAGCGGCGGTGGTGCTGCAGATGGACCGCAGCGCGCTCTCCAGCTGGCTGGAGCCGGCCGCAGGCCAGCAGCTTGAAGACCATTTGTACGTGGTTGATCCGCTGGGGAACTGGATGATGCGCTTCCCGGCCGATCTCGATCCCAAACAAGCCAAGCGCGACCTGGACCGCCTGCTGCGTGCCTCGTCGTTCTGGGACAACGCGGGTCGCGTGGCCAACTGACTTGTCATGCAAAGCCCACGCTTTTTTCGCTTCTGGTTGGCCAAGCCGGTTGCCTGTTTTTTTTGATAGCTGAGCCGCACTGAGATGGATACCCAGCCGCTTTACGATCTCGCCCCCATCGCCCGCATCATGCTGCTGGGTGTGGTGATCGCGCTCGGGCCTCTGGCCTGGGTCTGGATGCGCAACCGCGACGCCTCGCCGTCTCACCGCCTGCGCGTGCTGACCCTGGTCACTTTGTTTCTGACCTTCGACCTGGTGCTGTTCGGCGCCTTCACCCGGCTCTCCGATTCCGGACTGGGCTGCCCCGACTGGCCAGGCTGCTACGGCAGCGTGAGCCCAATCGGCGCCAAGGTGGAAATTGCTGCTGCGCAAGAAGCGATGCCCACCGGGCCTGTGACCTTTCCCAAAGCCTGGATCGAGATGATCCACCGCTACCTCGCCACTGGTGTGGGTGTGCTCATCATGGTGCTGGCGGCGGTGAGTTGGGTTGAGCGGCGCCGTCTGACGGTGTCGTTCTGGTGGCCGATGGTGACGCTGGTCTGGGTTTGTATGCAGGGGGCGTTTGGTGCGCTGACCGTGACCATGAAGCTTTTCCCCGCCATCGTCACCCTGCACCTGCTCGGTGGCATGGCGTTGTTGGCCTTGCTGCGCGCGCAGTCGGTGGCCTACGAGTTGTCCGAGCCTGGCAGTGCGGGGCGCATCGAGCTGTCAGTGCTGGCGCGCCGGGTACTGGTGGCGGTGGCGGGACTGGTCTGGGTACAGATTGCGCTGGGCGGTTGGGTGAGCACCAACTACGCGGTGCTGGCCTGCAGCGATTTCCCGACCTGCCAAGGCAGCTGGTGGCCGGCGATGGACTTCTCGCACGGCTTCACCCTGTGGCGAGAGCTGGGCATGACCCAGACCGGTTACGGCTTGCCATTTGCAGCGCTCACCGCCATCCACTTTGTGCACCGCGTGAGCGCCTTTGTGGTTTTCGCTGGCATGGGCTGGCTGGCCTGGCTGCTGTGGCAAACGCCCGGTACCCGCCGCGTCGCGCAGGGCTTGGTGCTGCTGGCTGCTTGGCAGTTCGCCAGCGGCCTGACCACGGTGGTGCTGGGCTGGCCGTTGCTGGCTGCGTTGGGACACATCGCTGGTGCTGCGGCCTTGGTGATCCTCACGACAGGTGCGCTGGCGAGCACCCGCAGTGTTGCTGCCCCCGCCACTGCGGTGGCCCTGAACCTGTCACGATCGACCCGATGAGCATCGCCTCCAACACCGCCGCGCCGGTGGTCCTGCCCTCCGCCTGGCGCCAGTACCACGCGCTGACCAAGCCGCGGGTGATTCAGCTGATCGTGTTTTGCGCGCTGATCGGTATGGTGTTGGCGGTGCCTGGCCTGCCCACCTGGGCCGAGGTGCAGCGCGCTGCGATCGCGTCCTTTGGCATTTGGCTGGTCGCTGGTGCAGCGGCTGCGTTCAACTGCGTGGTTGAGCAGCACATCGATGCCAAGATGAAGCGCACCTCGTGGCGCCCCACCGCCAAGGGTGAGCTGACCAACGTGCGCACACTCAGCTTCTCAGCCGTGTTGTGCGGCGCCGGCTCGGCGATTCTTTACATTTGGGTCAATCCCTTGACCATGTGGCTGACGTTTGCCACCTTCGTTGGCTACGCGGTGATCTACACCGTGATCTTGAAGCCGCTGACGCCGCAAAACATCGTGATCGGTGGCGCATCGGGCGCCATGCCGCCGGTGCTGGGCTGGGCTGCGATGACGAATGTGGTCTCGCCCGAAGCGCTGATCCTGTTCCTGATCATCTTTCTCTGGACGCCGCCGCACTTCTGGGCGCTGGCTTTGTACCGGGTGGAGGACTACCGCAAATCCGGGCTGCCGATGCTGCCGGTCACCCATGGCTCGGAGTTCACCCGGCTGCAGATCCTGCTCTACACCTTCGTGTTGTTTGCAGCCTGTTTGATGCCGTTCATCATGCGCATGAGCGGTTGGTTCTACCTGGTCTCGGCTGTGATTCTGAGCATCGGGTTTTGCGCCTACGCCTTTGTGCTGTGGCGCGATTACTCGGACGCGCTGGCCCGCAAGACCTTCCGCTTTTCGCTGATCCATCTGACGCTGCTGTTCGCGGCGCTGTTGATCGATCATTACATCTGACCCCCCCGCGCCGCGCTGCGCGCGTCACCCCCCAGGGGGCGGCGCTGGCGGCCCGGCAAAGCCGGTTCCGCGGCGCCCTGGGGTGGAGGCACTGCGCTCCGGAAATTGGGTCGACACACCTCTCCCACGGGGAAATCTTGATGACAACACCTACCCTCTCACGTCGTGACGTCTTGCTGCTCAGCGCCTCTGCGCTGGCCCTGACCGCCTGCAGCAAAGACGCGCCCAAGTTCACCGGCATTGACATCACCGGCGCCGACTACGCAAACGGCTTTGCGCTCACCGATCACAACGGTCAGCCGCGCACCCTGGCCGACTTCAAGGGCAAGGTGGTGATGGTCTTTTTTGGCTTTACCCAATGCCCGGACGTCTGCCCCACCTCGCTCACCGAGATGGCGCAGGTCAAGCAGATGCTGGGTGCCGGTGGCGATCGGTTTCAGGGGCTGTTTGTCAGCATCGACCCCGAGCGCGACACGCCCGCGATCATGAAGGAATACATGGCAGCCTTCGATCCCAGCTTTCTTGCGCTTTACAGCAAGCCCGACGAGCTGCCCGCACTGGCCAAATCGTTCAAGATTTACTACAAGAAAGTGCCCGGCAGCACGCCCGAGAACTACACCATGGACCACTCGGCGGGCAGCTACATCTACGACCCGCAAGGCCGGGTACGGATTTACAACCGCTATGGCACAGGCGTGCAGGCGCTGGCCGATGACGTGAAGCTGCTGCTGGCGGGCGCCTGAGACAACGGAGGTTCGTTTACGCTTTAAGCGAGCGCTAATCGCACAGGCGCAAACTGTGTCGGCCAACACTTGCTGATACCCAACGCCTGACGCCCATCGCCCATGAGACTGCTGCTGGTTGAAGACGACACCATGATCGGCGAAGTGGTGCTCGATCAGCTCCGCGCCGAGCATTACGCGGTGGACTGGGTGCGCGACGGCGAGATGGCGCTGACAGCGTTGCAGTCCCAAACCTACGACCTGGTCTTGCTCGACCTTGGTCTGCCTCGGGTTGATGGGTTGGAGGTGTTGCGCTCGCTGCGCGGTCGCAAGCTGCGTGTGCCGGTGCTGATCGCCACCGCACGCGATTCGGTGCAGCAGCGGGTGCAGGGGCTGGACGCCGGTGCCGACGACTACATCCTCAAACCCTACGATCTTGACGAGCTTCTGGCCCGCATCCGAGCGCTGCTTCGCCGCGCAGCGGGTCGCGCCGAGCCGGTGTACGAACACAAGGGCGTGTCGATTTGCCCGGCCACGCGAGAGGTGAGCGTGAACGGCGCGCCGGTGGTGCTGTCGGCCCGCGAGTGGGCGGTGCTGGAGCCGCTCTTGGCGCGCCCGGGCATGGTGCTCTCGCGCCCACAGCTGGAAGAAAAACTTTACGGCTGGGACGACGACATCAGCAGCAACGCGGTGGAGGTCTACATCCACGGCGTACGCAAAAAACTCGGTGCCGAGCTGATCCAGAACGTGCGTGGCGTGGGTTACATGGTGCCCAAGGGCTGAGGCCCTCGAAAGCCTGTTCAGCTTTGCCCCAGCCGAAACGCAAGACCCCACCATGTCCTGGTCAGCAACCAACTCGTTGCGCGCCCGCTTGCTGGGCCTGTTGCTGCTGGCGATTGTGCTCACCGCAACGGCTCAGTCGCTGGTGGTGTACCAGCAGGCGCGCGCGGAAGCCGACAGCATTTTTGACTACCACATGCAGCAGATGGCCCAAGCCCTGCGCAACGGCGTCACCATGCCCAGTCTGCCTGTGCTCGACGACGAGTTGACCGGTAGCGACGATTTCGATTTTGTCGTGCAGGTCTGGTCGGTCGAGGGTGCGCGGCTGTTCCATTCCAGCGCCAAGGGCGAGCTGCCGCAGCTCGCGGTGATCGGGTTTTCTGAAATACGGGTGGCTGGAGCGCCGTACCGGGTGTACTCGCTGCAGACGCGAACCCAGGTGATTCAGGTGGCGCAAGAGATGGCGCCGCGCCGCGCGATGGCGCGCACGCTGGCGCTGCGCACGGTGGCGCCGATTGTCTGGATGGCGCCGCTGCTGATGCTGGTCGCCTGGTGGGTGGTGAGTGCTTCGCTGCGGCCGGTGGCTCGCGTGCGCCAGCAGGTGGCCGAGCGCCAGGCCGACGACCTGAGCACGCTGGAGGAAGCCGGTGTGCCCGATGAGATCGCGCCGCTGGTGCACGAGCTCAATTTGCTGTTTGCCCGCGTGCGCGAGGCCTTCGATGCGCAGCGGTATTTTGTGGCGGACGCGGCGCACGAACTGCGCTCGCCGTTGGCCGCGCTGCGCCTGCAGGTGCAGGGCCTGCAGCGCGCGCGCGACGAGGCCACCCGCGAGCTGGCGTTGGAGCGTCTGCTGGCTGGTATCGACCGCGCCACGCGCCTGGTCGAGCAGTTGCTGTTGCTGGCGCGCCAGCAGGCCAAGGCGTCGTCGGGTGAGTCAGCGCAGCTGGTGGCGCTGGTCGATCTGGTGCGTGCTGCGCTGGTCGATGCGGCGGCACTGGCGCAACACCGGGGAATCGACCTCGGGCTGGTGCAGGGCGATGCGGGCGAGATGCTCGGTCATCCCGATGCCCTGCGCATCCTGCTGCGCAACCTGCTGGACAACGCAATTCGCTACACGCCCGAGGGTGGTCGGGTCGATGTGTCTGTGCAGCACGAGCCTGGTGTGTTGTTGCTTTGGGTAGACGACAGCGGACCGGGCATCGCCGAGTCCGATCGCGCGCGGGTGGTCGACCGTTTCTACCGCGTGCAAGGCTCGCCGGCTGGTGGCAGCGGACTGGGGCTGGCCATCGTGCAGGCGATCGCCCAGTTGCACGGTGCTTCGCTCACGCTGTCCACCGCGCCGGGGCTCGGCGGCCTGCGGGTACAGCTGCGCTTTGTGCTCGCGGGCTGACAAGGGCTCCTGCGGCTGCTGTGTCGCCCGCTCAGCATGACCTGCGGGTCCAAGGCGATGCTGAATTAGTTCTGCGCGGTAACGGGCATCCCGATCTCCGGTGGTCTGGGGCGCAGCCCTGAGCCCGGTCTAACCACAGCGGTTCACATTGTGGGCTTGTTCTTCATCTTCCTCGCAGGAGCCCGTATCCAAACCGTCTCACGCACCAAGACCTGCATGGCCGTTGCGCTGCTCGCCGCTGGCGTGATCGGCGGCGCTGGGGTTGGCCTGGCCACCTCGCGCCTTGCGGGCGCTTCGATGCCCTTGATCAGCCCACCGGCGATCAGCACCAGCGCCACCGCAATGGCGCCCGATTTCTCCGACATCGTGGCGCGCAACGGCGCAGCGGTGATCAACATCAGTGTGGTGGGCAAGCTGCCCCGAGGGCGGGCGCCAGGTGCCGACGCTCAACCCGATGGCCCCGGCGTCGATCCAGCGACCCTTTTTGCGGGTATTTCTGGCGGTTTGGTGTGCCGGGCCAGCAACAAGGCCTCGACGACGGCGCATCCAGCCAGCCCTCGCGCGGCCAAGGCTCAGGCTTCATCATCAGCGCCGATGGCCTGATCCTCACCAATGCCCATGTGGTGCGCGACGCCAGCGAGGTCACGGTGGAGCTGACCGACCGGCGCGAATTCGTGGCCAAGGTGTTGGGCTCGGACCCAAAGACCGGTGTGGCGGTGCTCTGGATCGCGGCCAAGGGCCTGCCGGTGATGCACCTGGGCGGCACGCGCGATTTGAAAGTGGGCGAGTGGGTGCTGGCGATCGGCTCGCCGTTTGGGTTGGAGAGCAGCGTTTCGGCCGGTGTGGTGAGCGCCAAGGGCCGATCGCTGCCGAATGGCAGCATGGTGCCCTTCATCCAGACCGACGTGGCGGTGAACCCTGGCAATTCGGGCGGACCACTGTTCAATGCGTGTGGCGAGGTGGTGGGCACTCGTGGCCACGGGCCAGGCCAGCCACGCGCGGCTTGGGGTGGCGGTGCAGTCGGTCAACCAGACGCTTGCCGATTCGTTTCAGCTCGACAAGCCGCAGGGCGCGCTGGTCTCCATTGTGGAGACTGGTGGCCCGGCTGACAAAGCAGTACTCGATTCGGGCGATCTGCCAGCGCTGATTGGTCAGGAACTGCCCGGCCAGCGAACCCAGCTGGGCATCTGGCGTCAGGGCAAAGCCATGGAACTCAGTGTGCAATTGGGCGATGCCAACGACAAGACGGCGACCCTGTCTCAAGTTGAGCGATGCAGTGCCGAAATAACTTAATTGGCTTCGCATATGTTGTGAAAAAGCAGCAACGCAGTTGCTGCTGTCTGACGAGCGATGGCAAGAAAGTCTTGATTTTTGAGCGGTATCCCTTTGTTGAGGCAGAGCATGATGGCACCTGAAACGCACATTGATTTTTTCGCCATGACAGGGCAACACCCTGTTCCTGATTTTCCAGCCAGCCACAACCAGGCTTTGTTAAATCATCTCCCTTCTCGGTTTCGGAATATGCGTGCACAGCGCTACCGAGGAGAGGACTTTGATATTTCTCTGTCTGCGCTGAGTCCGATTGACCAAAAGCATGTTCGGATGACCTATGAATTTGCAAAGACAATCCATGCCTGCTGGCTTGACATGCGTGACAAGCCAGATTGGAATCTGCTGCGCAAGATGGTTGCCCAAATCCTCTTGCCTCCCCTGAGCACGGCGGCCAAGATGTTGGGTCTGGACTCCATGGCGCATCGCTCCCGAGGTGATGCGACCCAAACACTGGGCAAAGCGCTCCACGATCTTCGGGGTGGCGCTCTGGTACCGCTTCAGCTGTATGCGCGCATGGCTGAATGGGACGACGATCCTCTGCATCTCCGCAATGCGACCTTCCTCGCCCGCGATCAGGCCAAAATCATGCGGAACATTCTTCCGGATCTGGACCCTGAGGCCCGCAGCGCCGATGAGGCGGAGAAACCCCACTTCACCCAAGCCGTGGTGGAAAAGTGGGATCGGTTTCGATTTGAGCGCGCGGGCATGGAGCCGGGGCATGTCAGTGTCAGGTGCAGCTATGACGGGCTTTTGGCCTCCTGCTGTCTTGAGGCCTCCGCTGTCGATCGACTTGTTTACAACTACATGAACAACGCCATGCGCTTCACGGCCGAGCCGTCCATCAGCCTGGAGATCCTTCCCGTTGGTGACAACGCCGTGCGGTGGATCGTGGCCAACCCCATCACACCCGACCAATCCGAATGGCTCAAAAGAAACACGAATGGCGACCTGTCCAACCTGTTTCGGGGTGGATTGACCCGGGGAGGCAATGGTTTGGGGTTGTCGAACTGCGCCGACTTTGTGGCCGCCGCGTTTGGCCTGCCTGACATCCAGGCGGCGCTTGAAGGGAAATTCCTGGGAGCGGTGGAAGAAAACGGCCGGTACCTGGCGTGGGCACATTGGCCTGCCCTCTATGGGCAAGACGAGAAGAGGCCTGATCAGTATGTTCAGTGAAGGCACGATTGCAGCCAATGCCCAGTAAACCAAGGCGGGATTCGGCGCACCACACAGCGCGTTGATCGCGGCGCGACGCCCGGCATAGGCGCTCAGGGCCGCTGCCAGCCATATCGCAGAGGCTTGCAGCCCGCTTCAACGCCCTGCGCGAAGCGTGATTGCACTTTAGGCCAAAGCCCTAGATTCAGGGCACGCGCACCAATCTCCACAACGCGCGCTCCATCGCTGGTTGCGCGCTGCACGGCGCGCAGGCGCCCGAGTTTTGGGTTTCGGCCGTTCTGGCGATGGTGTTCATGTGCTGCTGCGCATACTGGCGACTGAAAAAAGGGTGCGCCCCGCTGGGAACACTGCCAACCTGCACCGATTTAACGGTCCCACAGTCACCTCAACCGACCACGGCGCGCAAGGAAAAAGTGCCGATATCGTGCGACCACTGATTGGCCAAGCCGGTCCAAATCCACTCGCCTGCTTTGTGCGTCTCAGTCCTGTGCAGCCAGTGCGCGCATGTCGCCCTCGTAGCCCTTGAGCACCCCGACCGCGTGCGCGCGCTGCTCGGCACTGGTGCTGTTGTGCAGGGTGGCAAACTGGGTGCAACCGTCTTTTACCAGCCCGGCGCTGTAGGCCGGGTAGCCGGGCGTGGGCGAGTTTTGCAGGCGTTTTGACCAAGTGCGCAGGGCGGCCACGGCTTCGGGCGGCGGGGTGCGCGAGCCTGTGGCTGCGAAGGCCGCACCGTGTGCAACTTGCACCTCGCGGATGGTTCGTAGCATCGCGGCCTGGCGGCGTTTGCGTTCTAGCTGTGTGCGCTGTGGGTCCCAGGCCGATTGCTGCAGACCGGTCTTGAGCTGCTGGCGCTGGGGCTCGGTGAGCGTGCCGTACAAGGTTTGGTAGCGGTCGATCGTGCGGTCGAGTCGTTTGTCTAAACGCTGCGTGGGGGTGCCGCGCAGAAAATCTTTGGCGAAATCGTCATCGCCCTTGGTCTGGTGGCGCTGCATGTGGTCGAGCTGGGCCGGCGTGAGTTGCAGCGAGAGGGTGGCGAGCGACACCACGCCGCGCTCGCTCATGCGATTGAAGCTGGCGCGGATGGCGTCGACCTCGTTGCAGGCCTGCTCGGCGCTGATGTCTTGTTGCGCCAGGGTTTGCCACTGGGCCAGGCGCTGGGCATAAAGCGGCAGCTCGGCGCCGCGGTGCCAGGCGAAGAAGCGCTCGAGGTCGGCTCTGGCCGCGGGGGATTGGTCGTCGGTGAAGTCGACATAGCCGTCGAGCCACCAGAAGGTGAAGTTGGGCGCTTGGTTGTAAGCCAGCCGCGTGGCGCTGCAGGCGCCCAGCAGCACCACCAGCGCGGCCAGCAACAGCGTGCGCGCGATAATTCGGTGCAGATCGAAACGCGGGCCGCTGGTGGCGACCGTGGGTGCAAAACGCGGGCCGGTAGCGGTCCCAGGAAAGGTTGGCATGGCGGTGTTCCCGGTGGATGTGGTGGTGATGGCAGCGGGCAAGGGCACGCGCATGAAGAGCGGTAAGCCCAAAGTGTTGCATCGATTGGGCGGACGCGCGCTGGCCCAGCATGTGATCGACACCGCCGCTGGGGTATCGGCGCGCTCGGTGGTGGTCATCACCGGCCACGGCGCTGCAGCCGTGGAGGCCGGCTTGTGCGCGCCGGTGGGCGTGGCGCTGAAGTATGTTCGGCAAGAGCCGCAGCTTGGCACGGGCCACGCGGTGCAACAGGCGCTGCCGGTGCTGACCGACGACGGCGTGACGCTGGTGCTCTCGGGCGACGTGCCGCTGACCCAGCCCGAGACGCTGCAGGCGTTGCTCGATCTGAGCGCTGGCGAGCGGCTGGCGCTGCTCACGCTGGACATGGTCGACCCGAGCGGCTATGGGCGCATCGTACGCGCTGTCTCTGGTGAAGGAGGCGGCGACGTGCTTGCAATCGTGGAACAGAAAGACGCCACGCCCGAGCAGCGCGCCATCACCGAGATCTACAGCGGCATCATGGCCGTGCCGACGCGCTTGCTGCGCGCTTGGCTGGCCCGGCTGGACAACAAAAATGCGCAAGGCGAGTACTACCTGACCGATGTGGTGAAGTTCGCGGTGGCCGACGGCGCGCCGGTGCAGGCGCACCGCATTGCCGACGCGGTGCAGGTCGCTGGCGTCAACAGCCCCGTGCAGCTGGCCGAGCTGGAGCGCGCGCATCAGCGGCGTATAGCGCAGGCGCTGATGGAGCAGGGCGTGCGCCTGGCCGATCCGGCGCGGCTGGATGTGCGCGGGTCGCTGCTGTGCGGCACCGATGTGGAAATTGACGTGAACTGCGTGTTTGAAGGCCAGGTGGTGCTGGGCGACGGCGTGCGCATTGGGCCGAACTGTGTGATCGCCAACGCGCGCATCGAAGCCGGTGCCACGCTGCAGGCCTTTACACACGTCCAGGGAGACAAAGCGGGCGTGACGGTGGGCCCGCGCGCCGAGATCGGGCCGTTTGCGCGGCTGCGCCCCGGCGCGGTGCTGGGTGCCGAGGTGCACATCGGCAACTTCGTGGAGGTGAAAAACGCCACCCTGGCCGCTGGTGCCAAGGCCAACCACCTGGCCTATTTGGGCGATGCTGATGTGGGTGAGCGGGTGAACTATGGTGCGGGCAGCATCACCGCCAACTACGACGGGGCCAACAAACACCGCACCGTGATTGAGGCCGATGTGCATGTGGGCAGCAACAGCGTGCTGGTGGCGCCGGTGACAATTGGCGCTGGTGGCACAGTAGGCGCTGGCTCAACCATCAGCAAGAGCACGCCGCCTGGCGCGCTCTCGGTGGCGCGGGGCAGACAGGTGAGCATCCCCAACTGGAGCAGACCGGCAAAGAAGAAGCCACTCTGAGGCTTTGCTCGTATCGGTCCACAAAGCTAACAGCCAGCATTGAGCCAGCTGTTAGCTTGGCACCATGCGGGGCACGGGCGGGCTCAAGCGCCGCGCATATCGGCCGTTCCGCTGCCAAAACCGCTGTGGCCCGACTGCAACGAATCGGGGTCGCTGTGATCCCCGCGCATACGGCGGCTGCCCGGGCGCCCTAGCATTTCGTCCATCTCTACCAGACCAGTCAAATCCAAGACTTCAGACTCCTTGAAGCTGGAGGATGCGTGGAAAGTGCTGAATTCCGCAAAATGCGATTCCAGCTTTTGGCGTGGGCTCAACGGCATGCGGTCGGTGGCGCGGCGGTTGAACTGGGGGCGCGGTAGCGCAGCCATGTTGAGTTGTTCGCGGAAATCGTCTGGCGTGGGCAGGCGGTGGATGTTGGATTCCAGATGAACCAGCCGCACGCCCGCCGTCTTGAGGATGCGGTTTTTGACCTTGGCTTGGTTTGCCTTGGTCGCCGCATCGCTCAGGTGATGCTGCGTGATATCAAACGCAAAAAGCGGTCTGCCATCTTCGCCGCACACCACGAAATCCACTTTCTGGTCACCCAGACGTTCTTTGGCCTTCTGCGGGCTGGCGGCGCGCCGCACGCTGAGCATGTTGCGCAGCAGCACATGCGGCACCACCACCTGCCCGGGAAAGGTTTTGATCAGGTAGTCGAGCATCGCCACCTGCTCGCGCATGAGCAACGGCTCGGCTGCGTAGCGATCGTTCAGCGATAGCGCGGGACTTCGCGTGAACAACCACGCAACCACACCGGCGGTCAGCAAAGCCAAGCCAGTGAGAATGGCGATCCACATCTCGAACATGGTGATTCCTTAAATCGAAAGGTTATTTTGTAAGCGAGTGTGCCATTTTAAAAGACAACTTTCGTATCGGTAAAGCCCAATGGTCCTCGAATCCGGTGAGAAAACGCCTTTCTGTGTGATTTTTATTGGTGCCAGACCCGTTTCACCCCAAAAAGGGCAGTGGCAGCGGCAACCGAGGGTCGAACTTCGCGCGCTTGATGCTGAAAAACGCCTTGATGTTGCGCACGTTCGCGTCGCTCGTAAACAGGTGCTGCGACAGCGCCCGGTAGCCCGGCATGTCAGGGCAGAACACCACCAACACGAAGTCCGGCCCAGGGCTCACCCGGTAGCACTGCTGCACCGCGGGCTCGGGCAACACCCGCGCCTCGAACGCGTCGAGCTGCTCGGCGCCCTGGCGCTCCAGCGTGATCTCCACCAGCGCGGTGAGGCCATGGCCGATCAGCAGCGCCAGCTGGTCAGGCTGCAACATCGCCACCTCGCGCTCGATCACGCCGAGCGCGCGCAGCCGCTTCACCCGCCGCAGGCTGGTCGGCGGTGAGAGATGGGCCAGCTCGGCGAGCGCTTGGTTGCTGCGCGAGGCGTCGTTTTGCAGCAGATCAAGCAGCCGCAGATCGGCGTCGTCTATATTGATTTGTTCCATATGGTTTCGATTTTTGAAGAATTTCGAAAAGACATTCTGTCAATGAAATTATTCGTCAAATAAAGCTAAAAGATGAAAGTTAATTTTTAGGCGACACCGATACACTGCCGTCCTTACCATTTCAAGGAGCGGGCGATGTGCGGGATTGTGGCGGGAGTTTCGGGGCGCGACATCGTGCCGGTGTTGGTGCAAGGCTTGCAACGGCTGGAGTACCGGGGTTATGACTCCTGCGGCGTGGCGATCCACGACGGCGGGCTCAAGCGCGCGCGCAGCACCGCGCGGGTGGCCGAGCTGATTCAGCAGGTGAAAACCGAGCACATCGCCAGCGGCACCGGCATCGCCCACACCCGCTGGGCCACCCACGGCGCGCCTGCTGTGCACAACGCGCACCCACACTTCAGCCTCGGCCCGCACAGCGCGCCCGACACCCCTGGGCGCGTGGCCCTGGTACACAACGGCATCATCGAAAACCACGACGAGCTGCGCGCCGCTTTGCAGGCCAAAGGCTATGTGTTCGACAGCCAGACCGACACCGAGGTGATTGCTCATCTGGTCGACTCGCTCTACGAGGGCGACATCTTCACCGCCCTGCAGGCCGCCGTGGAGCAACTGCAAGGCGCTTTTGCGCTGGCTGTGTTCCACAAAGACGAGCCGCACCGCGTGGTCGGCGCGCGCGCTGGCTCACCACTGATTCTGGGCGTGGGTGAGAGCGGTGCAGAGCACTTTCTGGCCAGCGACGCGATGGCACTGGCCGGCGTGACCGACCAGATCGTCTACTTGGAAGAGGGCGATCTGGTTGACCTGCAGCTGGGCCGCTATTGGGTGGCCGACCGCAGCGGGCGCCCGTTTTCTGCGGAGGAGCGCCCGGTTAAAACCGTGCACGCCCACAGCGGTGCGGCCGAACTCGGCCCTTACCGCCACTACATGCAAAAGGAAATTTTCGAGCAGCCGCGCGCGATTGGCGACACGCTTGAAGGCGTGGCCGGCATCACCGCCGAGCTGTTTGGCGACAGCGCGCACCGCGTGTTCCAGGACATCGACAACGTGCTCATCCTCGCCTGCGGCACCAGCTATTACAGCGGCTGCACCGCCAAGTACTGGCTGGAATCCATCGCCCGCATCCCCACCCAGGTGGAGGTGGCCAGCGAATACCGCTACCGCACCAGCGTGCCCAACCCGCGCACGCTGGTGGTCACCATCACCCAAAGCGGCGAGACCGCCGACACGCTCGCCGCGCTGCGCCACGCGCAAAGCCTGGGCATGAAACACACGCTGACCATCTGCAACGTGGCCACCAGCGCCATGGTGCGTGAGTGCGAGCTGGCCTACATCACCCGCGCTGGGGTCGAAATCGGCGTGGCTTCCACCAAAGCCTTTACCACCCAGCTCGCTGGCCTGTTCCTGCTCACGCTCGCGCTGGCCAAAACCCGCAACCAGCTCAGCGAAGACGCCGAAGCCGACTACCTGCAAGCCATGCGCCACCTGCCGGTGGCCCTGCAAGCGGTGCTCGCGCTGGAGCCACAGGTGATCAGCTGGGCCGAGGATTTCGCGCGCATGGACAACGCCCTGTTTCTCGGGCGCGGGTTGCACTACCCGATCGCCCTCGAAGGTGCGCTCAAGCTCAAAGAAATCAGCTACATCCACGCCGAGGCCTACCCGGCCGGTGAGCTGAAACATGGCCCGCTGGCGCTGGTGACCAGTGCCATGCCGGTGGTCACCGTCGCGCCCAACGACACCCTGCTGGAAAAGCTCAAGAGCAACATGCAGGAAGTGCGCGCGCGCGGCGGCGTGCTCTATGTGCTGGCCGACGCCGATACCCGCATCCAGAGCGCCGAAGGCATCCACGTCATCCGTATGCCCGAGCATTACGGCGCCCTCTCGCCCATCTTGCACGTGGTGCCGCTGCAATTGCTGGCGTACCACACGGCGCTGGCCAAGGGCACCGATGTGGACAAACCCAGAAACCTGGCCAAGAGCGTCACGGTCGAATGACCGTCGACGCTCCGGCGCAGCCGCAGCAGAACTGACCATTCGCGCTTGGTCTTCGCTGTTCCGTGAAAATGAAGGCTGCCAGACCCTGCGACACACCACCTGCTGGTTGCGGCACCGGAACCCAGTGCCCCGCGCAGCGATCGTCGGCACCTTGTGCCAAAACCGACCCGATGACCCGATGAAAACCATTGACGAGATGCTGAGCCTGGAACTGTTGACCCCGGACCAGCACCACCAGATAAGCGCCTGGATTGCACAAGCCGACTCACCCGAAGAAATTCTGAAGATGCCCGCGCCGCTGTGGAAGGCCGTGGAGCGGGCCAGCGCGGTGATGGGCGTTGACGAAGACCTCATGCGCCCACCTTCCCTCGATGCCGACGACACCACTGACCGCTAGGCAACGCTCATGCAAAACCAGCGCGAGGCAAAGGGGTCCCCGCAGCGTCAGGACGCCAGCGGCGGCGCCAACACCTGCCTGACAAGTGCCAAGAGGTCGTCATAGAGGTAAGGCTTGCGCAGAAACGCGTTGAAGTGATCGGCGTGCCGCTCGACTTGCCGGAGTTCTGATGCGCTCGTCAAAAAGATGGGCACGAGGGCATGTTGCGGCGAAGCCTGCACAAGCGTGGCCATCTCTCCGCCGTTCATGATGGGCATCATGTCGTCGGTGCCGATCACGTCAGGCCGAACCGCGTCCAGCCGATCCAGAGCATCTTTGCCATTCACGGCAACAGCAACCTCGAAGCCGTCGAGGTTGAAAAGCATCATCAGGACTTCCGCTCGGCTGTGCTCGTTATCAACGATCAGGACTTTTGCCATGGGGCTAGGGCGTGTCATCAATCAATGTCCCCTCGTACCTGAAAGTCAAGCTACAGAGCGCGTGTGAGCTGGCATGACCAGAAGATATGCCCTGAGTGATGAGCGTTGGGCGCGCATCAAGGATTTGTTGCCCGGCCAGGCGGCACAGCCTGGAGCCACTGCGCGAGACAACCGGCTGTTCGTGGATGCGGTGCTGTACCGCTACCGCGCAGGCATTCCCTGGCGTGACTGGCCTGAGTGCTTCGGTGACTTCCGCGTGGTGCACACCCGTCATTCGCGCTGGAGCAGGAGAGGCGTGTGGCAACGGGTTTTCGAGGTTTTGGCGCAGGATGCGGACAACGAATACGCCATGATTGACAGCACCATCGTTCGAGCCCACCAGCACAGCGCTGGTGCAAAAGGAGGGGCCTGGACAAGCAGGCGATTGGGCGCAGCCGCGGCGGCTTGAGCACCAAAATTCACACAACGGTAGACGCGCTTGGCAACCCGACGGGCTTTCACCTGACGCCCGGACAGAGCCATGACTTGCAGGGTGCCGATGTTCTGCTCAAGGACACGCCCGGTCAAACCGTCATTGCCGATAAAGCCTACGACGCCCAGGCGCGCGTGGTGCAGCCCCTGCTGGACAAAGGCAAAGGGGTCGTGATCCCCTCGCGCTCAACAAGCAAGCAACTGCGCGAACATGATGAGCATTTGTACCAAGAGCGCCACTTGGTGAAGAACTTCTTTGCGCGCCTGAAACAGTACCGGGCGATTGCCACGCGCTATGACAAGACAGCCCGCAACTTTCTGGGTGCGATTCACTTGGTGGCATGCATGGTCTGGCTGGCTTGAGCGTCAAAACCATGCGAAATACACGTGTTTGATTGATGACACGCCCCAGAGAAATTGACCGGTTGAATGGGGCAAACCGCGTGCCTGCGTGTGGGTCACAGCTTGGCTGTCTGCCAGACTGCGATTATTGTGGTGCGCGCCCAAGCGCCTCCCGTCGTCCCATTTCCCTACCCATGAGGACTGGCTGTTGTGTTGGCTCAACCCGCTCCTTACTCGGCGCCGCCGTTTTTGCTCGCAGACACCGAGCTGCTGCGCAGCGAGGAGCTGCTGAGGTTGGCGACCGAAGTAGCCGAAGTGGGCCTGTGGGATGTCGACCTCCTGGCAGACACGCTTTTCTGGTCTGCTCGGGTCAAGGCGATGTTCGGCATTTCACCCGACGTACCGGTGTCCATGGCGGATTTCCACGCATGTCCGTACCCTGAGCACCGTGCAGCAACCACGGCCGCCTTTGCAGCGGCCGTTGACCCGTTGCAACGGGGTGGCTACGACGTGGAATACCGAACGGTGGGCAAGGAAGACGGCGTCATCCGCTGGATCGCCGCCAAAGGTCGAGCGCAGTTCGATGACAACGGACGGTGCATTCGGGTTCTGGGCACGGTGGTCGACATCACCGGTCCCAAGAAAACCGAACCGTCGCTGAAGGAAAGCGAAACGCTCTGACACCGATGGAGCGCGGCGAGGGCGACGCCGCGATGAACGCAGGGGTCAGACAAACCATGAGCCGCCAGGTCGAGCAGCTGGTTCGGCTGACTGGGGACTTGCTTGACGTGAGCCGCATCAGCCTGGGCAAGATTCATTTGAAGCGGGATGTCGTGGCGCTGGGTTCGGTCCTCGAGCAAGCAGTGGAAGCCTGCGCACCATCGAACGGGCCGGGCAACATTTGCAGCTGGTGGTTTCCCATTCTCCTGCCAACGTCCATGGCGGTTCAGCGCGACTGGTGCAGGTGTTTGGCAACTTGATCGGCAACGCATCGAAGTACACGCCCGAGGGAGGCCGCATTGATGTTGTCGTCCGGATAGAAGGAGAATCCACCGTCACCTCGATCAAGGACACAGGCATTGGATTGGCTGCGGACCAACTGGCCAACGTGTTCGGGCTTTTCACACAGATCGACGATCCGATGGCCTGCTCGAAAACCGGCCTGGGTATCGGCTTGCCATTGGCCAGACAGCTCGTCGATCTGCACGGCGGCGAAATTGAAGCCTGCAGCGAGGGCTTGGGCCATGGAAGCGAATTTGTCGTCAGGCTCCCAACCTGCGTCGAAGCCAACTGAAATCGCCCACGCTTGCTTCCAGCGCAAGACAAGCCCTGCGGCTCAGGCCGCAAGCCAACCGAACGCTTGGCAGCTCAGGCCCGAGGACCGACTGGCCAACCCATCGCAACGTCTGGATCGGCGGCGGGGCCATCCTCTTGCCGGGCGTGAGCGTCGGGAACGATTCGGTGATTGGCGCGGGCGGTGTGGTCACCCGCGACGTGCCTGCTGGCGCGACGGTCATCGGCAATCCGGCACGCCCGCGCTTAGCGTTGTCCCGTGCGGCGAAGACAGCGGGGGCTTGTGCCTGTTGGCTTGAAATAGGCAGATCGTGGTGAAAGCGAGCCCGCTGTGAAAGCCTTTTGGACCGTCAATGTTCAGCGCAAGCGGCGATGTCCTACATCCTGAAGACCGCTGCGCGTCTACCTTGCAGGCGCTGTGCTGTCGCACTTCCCCAACCATTCTGGAGCTGCCGACCATGGCCCAAGAAAAAACACTGCCGCATTCATCTGGCCCCGCTGGTGGCTGGGGTTCGATCAAAGGCATTGTTCAAATTTTTGGCGAAACCTGGTCAAGCCCCGGTGCACTGGCAACGCTGGGCAAATTGAACAAGCCCCGGGGCGTGATGTGCATCTCTTGTGCATGGCCCAAACCCGCCAACTACTCGGCGTTCGAGTTCTGCGAGAACGGCGCCAAAGCGACCTTGTGGGACTTGACGAGCGACCGTTGTGCCCCGATTTTTTGGCAGGCCGAGGGTCACACGGTGACCGCCCTGCGCAGCTGGAAAGACCATGATCTGGAGAAGACAGGCCGGTTAACCCACCCGCTTCGTTACGACGCAGCGAGCGACCGCTACGTCGAGGTTTCCTGGGACAGCGCCTTCGCCGAGATCGGCCAGACGTTGAAGCGCCTGGCGCCCAATAGCGCGGTGTTCTACGCGTCGGGACACGCTGGGTTGGAGGCCTCGTACCTTTATGCGTTGCTGGCCCGCAAGCTGGGGACCAACAACCTGCCCCAAAGCTCAAACATGTGCCACGAGACCACCTCGGTCGCCCTCACCAAGGTGATTGGCTCGCCGGTGGGCACGATCGTGTGGAGCGACCTGGAACAAACCGATGCCTTCTTTTTCTTTGGCCAAAACCCAGGCACCAACAGCCCCCGGTTTCTGCACCCGCTGAAGGCAGCCAAAGACCGTGGCGCCAAGATCGTGACCTTCAACCCGATCATCGAACAGGGTTTGGTTTCGTTCGTTGATCCGCAAAATCCAGCGCAGATGCTGACCGGCAAAGCCACCCAAATTTCTGACCAGTACCACCAGCTGAAAGCGGGCGGAGATGTTGCCGCGATTCTGGGCATGTGCAAGTGCGTGTTCGAGGCCGACGACTTGGCACAGGCCAACAGCGAGCCAGCCGTGATCGACCACGCCTTTGTGGCGCAACACACCACCGGCTTCGACGCCTTTGCCCAAGAATGCCGCGATGCGGCCTGGAGCGACATCGAGCAGGAAAGTGGGCTGACCGAACAGGCCTTGCGTCAAGCCGCCGAGGTCTACATGGAAGCGGAGAAGGTGATCGGGGTGTATGGCATGGGCCTGACTCAGCACACCCACGGCTCGCTGAATATCGCGATGCTGATCAATCTGCTGCTGTTGCGGGGCAATATCGGGCGCCCCGGTGCGGGTTGCTGCCCGGTGCGGGGACACAGCAACGTGCAGGGTCAGCGAACGGTCGGGATCGCCGAGAAGGCGCATCTTGTGCCGATGGACAAACTCAAAGCCCTGTTCGGTTTCGACCCGCCCACCGACGACGGCATGAACATCGTCGAAGCGGTGGAAGGCTTGTTTGCGGGCGAGGTGCGCGCCTTTGTTTCGCTGGGTGGCAACCTGGTGCGTGCTGTGCCCGATCAAGGCCGCATGGAACAGGCCTGGGCCGCGCAAGAATTGACGGTGATGGTCTCCACCAAGCTCAACCGCAGCCACCTCTTCCCCGCCAAGGCCGCGTTCATCCTGCCTTGTCTGGGGCGAATGGAAGCCGATGAGCAAGTGGGCGGCGTTCAGTCGGTGACCACCGAAGACAGCTTCTCAATGATCAGCGGCTCGATCGGCCATCGACCACCCGTGTCCGATTCGGTCAAAAGCGAGCTCGCGATTGTGACCGGCATCGCCAAGGCCGCACTGGCCGCCGACGAGCATCTGAGGTGGGACGCGTGGACAGGCGATTACGGCCTGGTCAGGGACCTGATTGAATTCACCTACCCCGAGGATTTCCGCGATTTCAACCAGCGGATGTTTGAGCCGGGTGGCTTTTACCGAGGCAACGGGGCGCACGAACGTGTTTGGAAGACGGAGTCCGGAAAAGCGGTGTTCACCGCGCCCGGCCAACTGAACGCGGTCGGATTCAAAGATGCGCCAGGTCGCTACCGGCTCATCACGCTGCGCTCCAACGACCAGTTCAACACCACCATATACGGGTATTCCGATCGCTTCCGTGGCATTGAGGGCACGCGGGATGTGCTGATGATGAACCCCGAAGACATCGCACAGGCGGGGCTGACCGATGGCCAGACTGTTCGCTTGCAGACTGATGTCGATGACGGGCACACACGCGAGCTCGGCGGCCTGCGCTTGACGGCCTACAAGATTCCCCGCGGCACCGTCGCCGGCTACTACCCGGAATGCAACGTGCTGGTGCCGATCGGGTACCACGACGAACTCTCCAAAACACCCGCGTCGAAATCGGTCCCGGTGCGGATCACGGCGGAGGGTGTCCAAGCGCCGGCGTCACCGCGTTGATGCAGGCAACGCAACTGCCACCATGCTGACCATCCCACAAGGCGCAAGCCAGGTTCCGGTCTTGCGTTGGCGCGATGGCGCCATCCACGCAGTGGACGACTGGGTTTGCGACGAGGTTCCTGTCGCGCTGGAGTTCAACGGCATCTCGCACGCGGTGATGCTGGCGACACCGTGCGACCTCGAAGATTTCGCCTTGGGGTTTGGTCTCAGCGAAGGCATTTTCGAGAACGCCAGCGAACTCTACGGCTGCGAGGTGGAGGTGGGTGGCGCGGGTATCACCCTGCACATGGACGTGTCGGCTCGCAGCTTTGCCGGCTTGAAACAGCGAAGGCGCACCCTGGCCGGGCGCACGGGGTGCGGTGTGTGCGGCACCGAGAGTTTGGCCGAGGTGCTGCGCCCTGTGCCGATGGTGTCCAGCGGCATGCAGGTTCACGCCGAAGCCATCGCGCGCGCCATGCGATCGATGAAAGATCGACAAATGCTGAATGCGTTGACGGGCTCAACACACGCTGCTGCGTGGTGTGACCTTCATGGCGACATCCACCTGCTGCGAGAAGACGTGGGGCGCCACAACGCGCTGGACAAACTTATCGGCGCCTTGGCGCGTGCGCGGTGTGATGTGGAAAAAGGCTTCATCGCCGTCACCAGCCGGGCCAGCGTCGAAATGGTGCAAAAGGCGGCGATCGCGAAAACCGGTTTACTGGTGGCTGTGTCGGCACCCACGCAACTCGCGGTGAGCGCGGCGCAACAGGCCGGCATGGGGCTGGTGGGGCTGGTTCGCCAAGATGGTTTTGTGATCTACGCGCAGCCGGGTCGCATTTTGATGCCAGCGCCTGCTGCAGATCCGTCACGCAGGCACATTAAAGAGCGGCGCCCTGAACGAGCGTACAAACACCAGGAAATCACCGAGCGTTTCTCGCCCTGACCGCCAGCGCCACAATCACCACGCCGGCGGCCACCACCAGCGCGTCTTCAATCAAGCCGCTGCGGGTCTGGCCCATGCTTTCCATGGCGCGTTCGCGCCCGGCCAGCGTCAGGTAGGCAAGCGGCACGGCGGTTGCCACCGCGGTGATGGCGCCGGCTTGCTCGCGGCCATGGGGAGCCAACGCAGCGCCCGCGATGCCGGCGCTCATGACGCGCGCCAACAGGCCCAGAAACGCCGTGCGATCCGGCGCGCTCTTCATTTTGTCGCCAAACAATTCACCAATGCCCATGGCCATGGCGCCCCACTTGAACACGGGGCGGTCCAGCAACACAAGTTGCCCCGGCGTGCGGCCGCCCAGAAGCCGTGCGGCCGCAAGGGTGGCCATTGGCGTCATGGATCGTGCGCTGGCGACCGCGCCAATCAGGGCGGAGAAAAGCAGTCCGTGAACTTTCATTTTTTATCCCTTTGTGCGTACCAAACGGGTGATCTTGCTCGATCCTGCTCCGCGTAACCCAGTGGCAAAGCAGCCGATCAGCTGTAGGACGCGAGCCACTGCTGCGGCTCTGTGACGTCTTGCGTTCCGTTCGGGCTGAGCCTGTCGAGGCCCAGTGTTTGGTGACAAATCCCGACGGAGCTGATTTCTGTGCATCACGCGAACCTATGCAGGAGCGCAGCCGCTTCAGGTCGATGGGTTGGGTGGCCACGCAGAAGGCACCAATGCCGACAGCGCACCAGCACCGACTGCCATCGGCGCGCCGACCGAATCGACGATCGGCCGGCGCGCGGTTCAGCCGATCTTCACCGGCACGAAGATGCGATCGCCGTCGCGTTCGATCAGCAGCGCGACGCTGTCCGCCTTTTCATCCAGCATCTTCTGCACCTGCTCGATCGACTGCACGGGCTTGCCGTTGACCGCGAGCAGCACGTCTCCACGCTGGATGCCGGCCCGCTGCGCCGGGCCGCTCACACCCTGCACGATCAGACCGTCGCCATCCGGCTGGGCCTGCAGTGCCAAGCCCAGCCGCCCACCCTCGGCGGCGGCGGCTGGCGCGGCTGCGGCGCGCTGGTCGCTACCTGCCTGGCCGAGCTTGGCGGTGAGCTGCTGGCTCGTCTTGTCGCGCCACACCGTGAGCTTCACTTCGGTGCCCGGATCGAACATGCCGACGCGGCTGGACAGGTCGCCCGATCGCACCACCGCCTCGCCGTTCAGCTGCGTGACGACGTCACCCGGCTTCAGCCCGGCTTTGGCGGCAGCGCTGTCGGGCGCCACGCTCGACACCAGCGCACCGTCAGGCGATTTCAGGCCGAACGACTGCGCCAGCGTCTGGGTCACATCCTGGATCGTGACCCCGAGTTGGGCGTGCGATGCACGGCCGGTGGCGACGATCTGGTCCTGGACCTTCAACGCCACGTTGATCGGAATCGCGAACGACAGGCCTTGAAAGCCGCCCGAACGCGAATAGATCTGCGAGTTGATGCCGACCACCGCGCCGTTGGCGTCGAACAGCGGGCCGCCCGAATTGCCGGGGTTGACCGCGGCATCGGTCTGGATGAACGGCACATACGCGCCACCGGGCAGCGAGCGGCCCTTGGCGCTGACGATGCCTTGCGTAGCGGTCTGCTCGAAGCCGAACGGCGAGCCGATGGCCAGCACCGGGTCGCCCACATGCAGCTGGCGCGGGTCGCCCAGGCGAACCACCGGCAGGCCTTTGGCGTCGATGCGCAGCACCGCCACGTCGGTGGTCGGGTCGGCGCCCAGCACCTTGGCGGTGAACTCGCGACGGTCCTGCAGCTTGACGTTGACTTCCTTGGCGTCGCCGACCACATGCGCGTTGGTCAGGATCAGGCCGTCGGCGCTGACGATGAAGCCCGAGCCCATGCCGCGCTGCATCGGGCCTTCGCCATCGCGCTGATCAGGGCCGCGCTCCAAGCCGGGTGGCAGGCCGCGGAAGAATTGCTCGAACTCAGGCGGCAGACTGCGCGGCATGCCTCGTTCGCCCCTCTCGCGCGGCTCGCTTGTTTCGTCGCTGGCCGTGCGCTGGTTGCGCTCGACCGTGATCCCGACCACGGCCGGTCCGGCCTGCTCGACGATGGCCCGGTAGTTGGGTGCTGCATTCGTGCTCTGAACGAACCGGGCTGGCGCCGTCGATGGTGCGGCCAGGGCGACAGCCTCCGGCTTCAAGATGTCGATTGCGCCCGCGGTGCCGAGCACGGCGATGGCAGCTGCGGCGACGGCCGCGACGATGGGTTTGCGAATCATGGACAGTTCCTTGGAATGTGATGGGACAGACCGAAGGTAAGGGCATGAAGTGAGGCCTTGGTTAAGGTTGGATGAAGCGAAAGTTAAGCGCTGCTCGTGAACAGGCACTGCCTCAACGTATCGCGAAGATTTCCACGCCGCCAAGCGTTCCAATCGACCGGCCATACCGCTCCCGACCCTTGGCGCGCCAGTTTTACAGCGGCGCCGAACCACCCCCAAAGCGCACCACGACGCGCAACCCGCCAAGCGCGGAGTCGCCGAGGGCGACAGTTGCGCCGTGCCGTTCGGCCACGCTGCGCACGATCGCCAGTCCCAGGCCGGAGCCGTCCGCGCCACCGCCGCCCGGCCGGTAGAAGCGATCGAACACGCGCTCGCGTTCGGTCTCTGCAATCCCCGGGCCGCTGTCGTCGAAGCTCAGCACCGGTACACCTGCCTCGCGCCAAACCCGCACGCGAACCCGCGCGCCAGCGGGCGCGTGCAGCACCGCGTTCTCAGCCAGGTTGCGTGCCAGGGCGGCCAGCGCCGCCGGGTCGCCGTCGAGCTCGACGTGGGTCTCGGCATCGAACTCGAAGTCGCTGCCTCGGGCGAACGCTGCGGGGGCGGTGTCGGCGATCACTTGGCGCACCAGTTCGCTCAGGTCAACCCGTTGGGTCGGCGCTGCGGGCGCGCCCCGTTCGCTGCGCGCCAGCGTGAGCAACTGCTCGACCAGACGCACCGCGCGCTCGATGCCGCAGCGCAGCGACTCGATCGCAGCGCCGCGCGAAGCGGCGTCGTCGGCGCTGCCCAGCGCGCCGATTTGAAGCCGCAGCGCGGTCAGCGGCGAGCGAAGTTCGTGCGCCGCATCGGCGACGAAAGTTCGCTGCGCGCCGAAGGACTGCGCCAGCCTTTGCAGCATCCGGTTGAGCGCGCCGACCAGTGGCGATACCTCGTCGGGCAGCCCTTGCATGGGTATCAGGGCCAGCGACTCGGCATCGCGCGCGCGCACCTCGCGTGCGACACGCGCGAGCGGGCGCAGCGCAATGCTCAGCAGCCACGCCATCACGATGGCGAGCAGCGGCGCGATGGCCGCCAGCGGCGTCACGCTGCGCAGCGCCGCCTGTGCGGCGAGGTGGCGGCGCACGGCGTGGGGCTGCGCCACCTGGATCACGCGCTCCCGCGTGGCCGCGCTGTAGGTGCGCCACAGCACGCCCTGCACCTCGATGTCGGCAAAGCCCAGCACCGCACGCGAAGGCAGCGCGCGGTAGCGGCTGGTGGCGTAGATCGCTCGCCCGTCGGCGGTCCAGATCTGCACCACGTAGTCGAACCCTTCGTTGCGGTCGACCGGCTGCACGCCAATCTCGCCCTGGTCGCGCAGCGACAGCGCCATCTGGCGCATCTGGTAATCGAACAGCGCCTCGGTCTCGCGCAGCACGTTCCAGTACACAAGGCCGCCGATTGCAGCCGCCGCAAGCAACAGGGCCGCTACCAGCGCGGCCAGCAGCCGCGCGCGGATCGAGTTCATGCTCATGCGCGCGGGCCCGCCAGGTAGTAGCCGACGCCACGCATGTTGAGGATGCGATCGGCGCCGAGCTTGCGGCGCAGCTGGAGCACATAGACCGACACCGCGTTGCTCTCGACCGCTTCGGCCCAGCCGTAGAGCCGGTCTTCGAGCTGAGCGCGGGACAGGATGGCGCCCGGGCGCGCCATCAAGGCCTCGAGCACCGCAAACTCGCGCGCCGACAGCAGCACCGGCGCGCCGTTCAGGCGGACCTCACGCGTTGCCGGGTCGAGCCGTAATCCGTCGTGTTCCATCACAGGCGCGCTGCGCCCGGCCTGGCGGCGCAGCACAGCGCGCATGCGCGCCTGCAGTTCATCCAGTTCGAAGGGCTTGACCAGATAGTCGTCGGCGCCGGCGTCGAGCCCGGCCACCCGGTCGCCGAGCGCGTCGCGCGCGGTCAAAACGATCACCGGCGTTGCGTCTTGGCGCGCTCGCAACTCGCGCAGCACATCCAGGCCGCCGCCCCATTGCTCGGCGTTCGGAAGGCCCAGGTCGAGCAGCACCAGGTCGAAGCGCTCGGCGCCCAGCGCCTGCTTCGCGGCCCGCGCGTCGTACGTCCAATCGACCGCATGCCCCTCGTGCACCAGCGCGCGGCGAAGGGCATCGCCAATCATGCGGTCGTCTTCTACCAGCAGCAGTCGCATCCTGGGCAGCATAGCAGCGCATTCGGGCCGTACCTGGCACAACGGGGCTTGCATCGGTCTGGCTTGGCCTGCTGACAACGGCCTCTTTGCTCAGCGCGCGTTGGGCTCTTCGACTCGCTCGCCAAGGCGGAAATCTGGCGGCTTGATCTGGTTCTTACCGATCAACTGGCCGTTCTAGCAGGTGTAGCCACGACTGCGGCATCAGCGCAGCCATCCGCTGCATGAACGCCAGCGTGTTCATCACCATGTGCGTGGTGCCAACGTTCGTCAGCGCACAGACCCGACCACAAGCAACGCCTAAAAGAGAAATTCCACACCCCCACTGACCACCAAGGAGAAGACCATGAGAGACATTCCCAAGGGCATGCTTGCCGGCCTCGCCGCCACCGTCGTGCTGTCCTTGCTGATGGTCATGAAGGCGATGATGGGCCTCATGCCGCCACTCGACATGCCTGCGATGCTGGCCGGCGCGATGGGGTCGCCCGACACGCCGCTCATCGGCTGGATCGTGCATCTTTCAATCGGCATCGTGGTCTACGGTGTGGCCATTGGCGTGCTCGACCCGAAGCTGCCGGGCACGAGCCATGTCGGACACGGGGTCATGCTTGGCGTTATCGGTTGGCTGATCATGATGGTGGTCTTGATGCCGATGGCTGGCGCCGGCCTGTTTGGAATGAACATGGGCGTGATGGCGCCAATGATGACCCTGGTGCTGCATCTCATCTTCGGCGCCGTACTCGGCTGGGTCTATGGCCGATCGGCTGTGTCGCAAGACGAGTCGGGTTCAAGGGCTCGCGCTTGAGTCGGATCGATCGACTCTTCAGGGGCGCGAAAGACCAAGAAGGGCCAAGAAGGATCAAGAAATACCGAGAAGGACCAACCATGAGGAGCATCGAATGAGCAAGCCTGTGATCGAATTTGACGTCGCCGTGATCGGCACCGGCCAGGCCGGACCGAACCTGGCCATGACACTGGCTGGGCGTGGCGAGAAAGTGGCCCTGATCGAAGGCGGGCTGGTCGGCGGCTCTTGCGTCAACCATGGTTGCACGCCGACCAAAACCCTGCGCAAAAGCGCGCGGGTTGCGCACCTGGCGCGGCGTGCCAGCGACTTCGGTGTTCAGGCCGGGGAGATCGACATCGACTTCGCGGTCGCCATGGAGCGGATGCAGCAGCGGGTCGACGAATCGCGCGCGGGGCTGGAAAAATCGATTGCCGGGCAGGACGGCCTGACCTTGTTACGGGGCTGGGGCGCCTTTGTGGGCCAAGCCGGTGACCGGTTCGAGCTGACCGCCGGTGACCAGACGCTGAGTGCCGCGCGGGTGTTTCTCAACACAGGCACCCGCGTGTTCATCCCGCCGCTGCCTGGCGTTGAGGATGTGCCCTACCTGGACAACGTCAGCCTGCTGCAGCTGCGCGAGCTGCCGCGCCATCTCATCATCATCGGCGGCAGTTACATCGGCCTGGAGATGGGGCAGATCTTTCGCCGGCTCGGCAGCGAAGTGACTGTGATCGAGGCCGGCCCGCGCATCACCGGACACGAAAACGAGGCCGTCTCCACGGCTGTCACCGAGATGCTGGCGGCGGAGGGCATCCGCTTTCACACCGGCAACGAGGTGGAGCAGGTGAAAAAGCTGGAGGGAAAGCGGGCCGATGCCGGGATCGCTGTGACAGTGGGTGGGCAGCGGGTCGAAGGCTCGCACCTGTTGATTGCCACCGGGCGCAGCCCGAACACCGAGCGCCTCAACCTGGATGCGGTCGGGCTCAAAACCGACGAGCGCGGCTTTGTGCCCACCAACGGCCGGCTGGAAACCAATGTGCCGGGCATCTGGGCGGTTGGCGACATCAACAAGCGCGGTGCTTTCACCCACACCAGCTACCAAGACGGGCAGATCGTGCTGGCCAACCTCAAGGGCGGCGCACGTTCCGCCGATGGCCGGGTGTCAAGCTATGCGATGTACACCGATCCGCCGCTCGGCCGGGTGGGCCTCTCAGAGGTGCAGGCCAAAGAGTCGGACCGCGCCACGCTGGTGGCGAATTTTCAGATGAAGGACGTGAGCCGGGCCAAGGAGGAGGGCGAGACCGCAGGACTGATGCAGATCCTGGTCGACCAGCAAAGCGAACAGATCGTCGGCGCGTCGCTGCTGGGCTTCGGCTGCGACGAGGTGATCCAGGTGATCAGCACGTTCATGGCCACCGGTGCGCGCTACCAGGTGCTGCGCGATGCCTTGCCGATCCACCCCACGGTCGCCGAATTCCTGCCCTTCCTGCTGGACAAGCTCGAGCCGCTGGCCTAGCGCCCGCTCTGCGTCGCCTGGCGACACCGCTCGCAAGCCCGGCCGTATCCGCATCGGTTGTGCGGCGACCCCCGGTGGCGCGTTCGATGAAAGGGCGCGCGTCCCACAGACGCCCGCCCAGCGGTGGGGAAACACATCCCAGCTCGCATCGACGCTTTGCCGACTTGCTGTGCAGACGGCGCACTGCTGGCGCCCATCCCCGCGCTTTGCCGAGCAGCAACAGAATTCCATCAGCGCCTCAGCACCTCGGCACGGATTGCAGCCGGCATGTAACCACCGTTGCTTTGGCCACTGGCCACTGGCCACTATCCGATGGCAGCGCCCTCAACCTGGGCCGGCGAAAAAAGCTGGCGCCTCCCTTTGGCCTGCGAGAAGGAAACAGACCGGCCCTTCGCCGAACCCGCGACCCACGAGATCAATCCCGACCGCAACGGCCAGCACCTCGCGGGGTTGCGCCAGACCTCGGCAACCAGTCAACCCGCCTCAAGCACACCTTCGACATAGAGTTTTTGCACCAGCACCATCGCCACCACCATCAAGGGCGTGGCCAGGATCACGCCCGCCAAACCGAACAGCAGACCAAAAATCACCGCCGCCATGATGCCCAGAACCGGCGGCAGCGCCACCGCCCAGCGTTGCACGAAAGGCATCAGGAGGTTGCCCTCGATCTGCTGGATCGCCACGCACAACCCGGCCACGTAGAGGGCTTGCGTGGGTCCCTCCATGAAGGCCATCAGCACAGCCAGAATGCCCGAGGCGATCGGACCGAAAAAGGGAATGAAGGCCAGTACCGCCGCGATGGCACCGATCGTCAGCGCCAGCGGAACACCCAGCAGCCACAGCCCCAGCGCTGTGGCGGAGCCAACGAACAACATCGACACCCCTTGTCCCAGCAGCCAACGCGACAGCGCCTGTCCGCTGGCCAGCAGCGCCTCTTCGATGCGTTCGCGCTGGTTCGGTGGCATCAGCCGCACCAGGCCGGCGCGGTACAGCTGGGGATCGGTGGCAAGGTACAAACCCACCACGGCCACCAGTCCGACGCTGCCCAGCGCGCTCAGCGTTTGTGTGGCGGCGTTGGCCACGCGCGACCACGGCACGTCATCGGCGGTTGCGCTGTCCCACAGGCCCAGCACCGTCACGCCGATCGGGTGGCCACGCGCCCAAGTGACGGCCGCGTTCAGCGCATCGGGCACGCGCTGGCGCAGGTCTTCGGTCTGTTGCGCCAGCCGATCGCCCGCCAGCCAGACGCCCACACCGATCAGCACCAGCAAGATGAGGGTGGTGGCGACCACCGCCCACCGGGGCGACAGCTTCAGGTAGCGCTGCACAGGCGCTGCAAAACCGCGCAGCGCCACCGCCACGATGATGGCGCCGAAAAGCAACAGCAGCACGTCGGACAGTTGCCACGCCAGCAGCACCAGCGCGCCGAGAAAGATGACCCACACCGTCGCCTGAGCGTAGCGAAAGTGGGTGGTGTTGGTCGGTGGCGCGCCACCGGTCTGCGGCGTGTGTTTCATCTTGCTCAGCCTCCTGGATAACGTTGTCGCGTATCGTCGGATGGTCACCATCCCATGCTTGAGTGCATGCATACAACAACTCTCGCGACCTTGCTTGCGGTGTATTTCATCGTACCGACATCCGCCTGCGCCTTGCCGGTTCGCCGCACCATCCGATCTCAAAAGAGAAAGCGGGGAGCAGCGGGTGTTCGGCATGAACGCTGCGCACGCGCCGGATCTCGCTGCGATGGGGCACTTTCTGGCGCAAGACAGGTCAATATCGCGCGATTCGTGCAAACTTGTTTTGGTGTGACTTGCCGGCGACCCGCGCTTGCACCCATCCGTCAACTTTCTGCGCTGCTTCTTGTTGCCAAAAACCACCCCATGTCCAATACCCGCATTGCAAACGCTGATCGCCTGATGGCAGGCGGCAAGCACCACTTGCCGCTGCTTGGCGACACAGCGGGCAACGATCGGCGAGATGGCGATGTCGCCGTCTTCTGCCATCTGCTGAAGCCCACCTGATGGTTGCGCTTGTCAACACGCCAGCGACCGACAGCGCCCTGCGTGCCGCGGCGGCGGTCCCGCGGCTCGACCCAGCGGCAACCCTGTTGTTCGTGATCAACTCAGGCTCCGGTGCCCTCGACATTGATGCCAAGCGGGCCGTGATCGAATCGGCTTTGACATCGCGCGGGCGCCAGGGTGAGCTGCTGGTATGCGGCCCCGGTGAGCTGCCCCAAGTGGCGCGCGAGGCCGCAGCGGCGGCCGTGGTGCGCGGCACCGCGGTGATCGCGGTCGGTGGCGATGGCAGCCTGAACACGGTGGTGCAGGCCGCACACGCCGCCGGCTGCGCGGTGGGTGTCATTCCCTATGGCACCTTCAACTACTTTGCCAGGACCCACGGCATCCCCACCGAGCCGGCCGCTGCCGCGCAGCTGCTGTTGGATGCGCGCCCAATGCCGGTGCAGGTGTCCGCCATCAACGACCAGATATTCCTGGTCAACGCCAGCCTGGGCATGTACCCGGAACTGCTGCAAGACCGCGAGGCCTACAAAGCCCGCTTCGGCCGCAGCCGCGCAGTGGCATTTGTCGCGGCCTGTGCGACGCTGCTGCGCGCGCAGCGCCGCTTGCGCTTGCGCATCGAGCTGGGTGCCACGGCCCGCGATGTGCAGACCTTGACGCTCTTTGTGGGCAACAACCGGCTGCAACTGGAGCAGCTGGGTGCGCTGCCGCCAGACACCGTGCCTGGTACGCCGGGCGAAGGCAGCATGGCCGCGCTGATGCTGCGCCCCATCGGCACGCTGTCGATGATCGGCCTGATGTTGCAAGGCGCGATGGGTCGGCTGGGCGAAGCTGCCGGCGTGGAAAGCGTTGAGTTCCACCACATGGTGGTCAAGCCCAGGTTGCTGCCCGGCCGCAGGGATGTGGTGGTCGCGTTCGATGGCGAGGTGGCCCGCATGCGCTCGCCTATCAACATTCGGGTGCTTGACAGGCCCCTGTACCTGCTCAAAGCCGCGGGCGCGGTGGAGGCAGCGGGTCCACTGAGCGCGTCAGAACCGACGGACTCAGCGCCTGTGCTGGCGGCAGCAGCATGAGCGTCGTGCTCCAGATATCCGACACCCACTTCGGTACCGAACAGCCGGCGGTGGTCGAGGCGCTGGTTGCCTTGGCCACTCAGCAGCAGCCAGATCTCGTGGTGCTTTCGGGTGACATCACGCAGCGCGCCCGGCCGGCCCAGTTCCGCGCGGCGAAGGCCTTTGTTGATCGGCTGGATGCGCCTGTGCTGGCCATTCCCGGCAACCACGACATTGCCCTGTTCGACCTCTGGGCGCGACTGACCCGCCCTTATGCCCGCTACACCGCTGTGTTCGGAGCCGAACTTGAGCCGGTGCACGACACAGCGGACCTGCTGGTGGTTGGCGTCAACACCACACGCGCTTGGCGCCACAAGAACGGCGAGGTGTCCCCGGCGCAGATTGACCGTGTGGCCCAGCGGCTCAGCGCCGCTCGTCCGGCGCAGTTGCGCGTGGTGGTGGTGCATCAGCCGGTGGGTGTGACCCAGCCCAGCGACCAGGCCAACCTGTTGCGTGGCCACCGGGCTGCCACGCAGTCTTGGTCGGCTGCCGGGGCCGACTTGGTGATGGGCGGGCACATTCATTTGCCTTTCACGCTGGCACTGCCAGGTCTGGCCCGCCGACTGTGGGCCGTTCAGGCTGGCACCGCCGTCTCAACGCGCATCCGCTCTGGAGCGCCCAATTCGGTGAATGTGCTGCGATGGGGCGAGGCGACCGCTGGTGGCGCTGCCCAGGCAGACGGGCGGACGGACACGCAAGGCTGCTGTCTCATTGAGCAGTGGGACTTTGCTCTTGGGGATCGGGTCTTTGCCCGCGCGGCGGTCACACCTGTGTGTCCAGACCGCGACGGATTGCAGCCTGCAGCTGGCCACGGAGCTGTGCCGTCGTTCACCTGAAAGCTGGGCATGCCTTTCCAGCCGACGCCAATCCGGTGACTCCACAGATTCCAAACCCGTCCATTGGGTGAATCAGCGTTTCCCGTGCGCGCATTTGCGCCACAGCGCAGTGGTCGCCATTTCCGCAACTCAACGGCACAGGCGGTACGGCCCGCGGTCCAAGTGCAAGTGGTCGGCGTGCGCAGCGTTGTACTCGGGCCCAAAAACGCTGTCGAAGAAACCACAGGCCTGGTTGTGAATGCGGCGCAGAAAGGCCGCGCGTTCGTCGTCACCGCCCCAATGTGCAGCGACCGAGATGCGCCGGCCGTCTTCCAGCACGAAACCCGCCACATCCAGCGCGTTGGCGGTGGCGTGCTGGCTGCGCTGCCCGCCTTCGCGCCCATAGACATTGCGGCAGGCGTAGCTGCCGTAGTGATCCATGCGGCGAACTCTACTGCCCAGCATTGTCTGGGCCGTGGGTTGCAACGCATGCCGTTCCCACAACGCCAGCGACACAGCCGCCGGGCACGACAAGGTGAAGGGTGAGCTCACCTCCATCGAGGTGCGCTCGATCCGCACCGCATTGTCAAAGCCGCAATCGGATCCTGTGGCACGGTCTGCAACCGGCTTGAATTGCACCGTGGTCTGCTCTAGAACGGACAGGCAGAGCGCTGGTGAAGCATCCAGCCGCTCCAGTTTGTATCGAGTCAGCCAGTCAGGCGGCTCGGCAATGCTCAGTGGTGCCCAGGGGTTGTACCGGTCCGGCAGTTGCCACTGCCGTCCGTGGGTCAGCAGCGCCGCCGTGGTGACCACCACCAAGGCCAACCAGGCACCCTGTTTAAAAACCGACGCCGATTTCTGCACCACTGTCAGTCCCTGTTCTTTCTGCCCATCGGTTGCCCGGCGACCACTGCTGACGTTGACGTTCGCACACCCGCGCACCGGCTTCCCGTAGGCAGCAACCTACGCAAAACTCAGCGCGTATCCGCTGGCGCTGAAGGGGGATGGTGGGTAGTTTGATGGTCACGTACGGGTCGAACCGCCGTCATCTGAATGAACCCAAGAAGGAGCGACGAGATGCGGCACGCGAAGTCTTGAGTATCGACATTCTTGGGCATCAACATACCAAGAGACAAATGGGTTGCTCAGAACGGAGCGAGGCCCGAGCTTCTGTGCCGGACAGGCAACCGCTCGAACCGTTGCGAATCACCATGGACCTTCCGTGAGTCAATCTTCCCTGGCCAAGACGTCAATCGAAGCCGCGCCCCGCGGCATGGTGCGGGTGCGTGGCGCGCGTGAGCACAACCTCAAAAACGTGGATGTGGACATTCCCCGCAACGCGCTGGCGGTTTTCACGGGCATTTCTGGTTCGGGGAAGTCGTCGCTGGCGTTTGGCACCCTGTTTGCTGAAGCGCAGCGGCGCTATCTGGAATCGGTGGCTCCCTACGCGCGGCGCTTGATCGTGCAGGCGGGCGTGCCGCAAGTGGACAGCATTGAGGGCCTGCCACCAGCGGTGGCGCTGCAGCAGCAGCGTGGCACGCCCAGCCAGCGGTCTTCCGTGGGCAGCGTGACCGCCATTTCAGCCCCGCTGCGAATGCTGTACTCGCGGGCTGGGCGCTACCCCGACAACCAGCCCATGCTGTATGCGGAAGATTTCTCGCCGAACACACCGCAGGGTGCCTGCCCGCGCTGCCATGGGCAGGGCAGGACGTACGAGGTGACCGAGCAATCGATGGTGCCAGACGACAAGTTGAGCATCCGCCAGCGCGCTGTGGCCGCATGGCCGAGCGCTTGGCAGGGTCAGAATTTGCGCGATATCTTGACCTCCCTGGGCCACGACGTGGACCTGCCCTGGCGTCAACTGCCGAGCCAACTGCGCAACTGGATCCTCTTCACCGACGAGCAGCCCACCGTGCCGGTGTACGCGGGCTTCAACCGCGATGACGTCAAAGACGCCATCCGGCGGGGTCTTGCGCCGAGCTACATGGGCACCTTCAGTGGTGCCCGGCGTTATGTGCTGCACACTTTTGCCAACAGCCATAGTGCGCTGATGAAAAAGCGGGTCGGGCAGTACATGGTCGGCACCGTGTGCCCCCTGTGCGCGGGCAAACGGCTCAAGCAGGAAGCGCTGTCGGTCACGTTTGCCGGGCTTGACATCGGTGCCCTGTCGCAACTGCCGCTCACCGCTTTGGCCGAGCTGCTGCGTCCTGCGGCCGAGGGGCGGCTGGGCGAAGGTGAGCCGCTGTCTGCACCGAACATGGCCGCTGGCCAGCGCCGCGCTTCGACAGATGCTGCCCATGCTGCGGCGCCCGATGTGCACCGAACGCCCTGGCTTTCAGAAGAGAAGGTGATGGCTGCGCAGCTGTTGGCAACCGATTTGCGCAAGCGTGTGTTCGCGCTGGTGGACCTGGGGCTGGGCTATCTGTCACTGGGCCGCACAACGCCCACGCTGTCGCCTGGCGAGTTGCAGCGTCTGCGGCTGGCATCACAGCTTTCCTCGCATCTCTTTGGCGTGGTGTATGTGCTCGACGAGCCATCGGCTGGCCTGCACCCGGCCGATGGCGAGGCGCTTCTGAATGCGCTGCAGGGCCTGAAGGCCGCTGGCAATTCCCTCTTTGTGGTAGAGCACGACGTGGCCACCATGCGCCGTGCGGACTGGCTGGTGGACGTGGGCCCTGCGGCCGGGGCGCATGGCGGCGAGGTGCTCTACAGCGGCCCACCAGCAGGCCTGGCCGAGGTGGAACGGTCGCAGACGCGGCGCTACCTGTTTCCCGACCCCACCGCCGCCCGCAGTCAACCCCGAACCACGCGCCCAGCAACCGGTTGGTTGAAGCTCGAAGGCATCACACGCAACAACCTGCATGGGCTGGATGTAGCCTTTCCGTTGGGCTGCGTGAGCGCGGTCACCGGGGTTTCCGGGTCTGGAAAATCCAGTCTGGTGAGCCAGGCGCTGCTGGCGCTGATGTCGGCCCACCTGGGCCGCCCGCTGGCGACCGATTTGCCAGAGGACACAGATTCGAGCGCCAATGACGTCAGCGGGCCCACCGCCCAGGCGTCGGATCTGGAGCCGCCAACAGCTGGTCGCATCGTGTCGGGCAGCGAGCACATCCACCGCTTGGTGCAGGTGGACCAAAAGCCCATTGGCCGCACCCCGCGCTCCAATCTCGCCACCTACACCGGGCTTTTTGACACCGTGCGCAAATTGTTTGCAGCCACGCCCGCTGCCAAGCAGCACCACTACGATGCAGGCCGGTTTTCTTTCAATGTGGCCAAGGGACGCTGTGAGGTTTGCGAAGGCGAGGGGGTGGTGAGCGTCGAGCTGCTTTTCATGCCCAGCGTGTACGCGCCATGCCCTGCCTGCCACGGGGCACGTTACAACGCGGCCACGCTGGCGATTCTCTGGAATGGCTTGTCCATTGCCGATGTGCTGCACCTGACGGTGGAAGCGGCGTGCGAGGTTTTTGCCAGCGAGCCACAGGTTCTGCGCCCGCTTGAGGTGCTGCGCGACATTGGACTGGGTTACCTGAGGCTGGGGCAACCGGCAACAGAACTGAGTGGTGGGGAGGCGCAGCGCATCAAGCTCGCCACCGAACTGCAGCGCAAGCAGTTGCGTGGTGGTGGCACGCTGTATGTGCTGGACGAGCCCACCACGGGTTTGCATCCCGCCGATGTCGACCTGCTTCTGGTTCAGCTGGATGAACTCGCCGCTGCCGGCAACACGGTTGTGGTGGTGGAGCACGAGATGCGGGTGGTCGCCGCTTGCGACTGGGTCATCGACATTGGCCCTGGAGCAGGTGAGGGTGGCGGGCGCATCGTCGCCCAGGGCACCCCGACAGCGGTGGCTGCGGTGCAAGGCAGCCGCACCGCGCCGTACCTGGCCCGTGCTTTGCAAAACACGGTGGCCTGAACTGTGCGCCGCAGCAGACTTTGCTGCCTACGCCTGATTGGACGCGATGCGTAGGCCATCACGCAGCACGAAATCGCCTGCGGCGAGGGCAGCTGATCTGCTTCCATAACCACACGCCAGACACGTCCTACCTGCCAAAGAGAAGCCCATCCCCTTTCATGAAACGCTTGGCCTCGTACGCTGCTCTCATGGCGCTGAAGCTCAAAGGAACACCCATGGAAAAAGACGACGACAGCCAAACAGCCGATTCAGAAGCCGGTACCCTCTCTGGCGCGGCGGCGGCTGGCGTGGCCTCGTTGGCCTATGTCGTGCCCTTTTTGATGAGTCGCTCAACCAGTCCAACGCCCGATCACCCAAAAATACTTTTTTGGTACAAAACCTTGGATGAGCCGACGTTCCAGCCCCCCGACATCGCCATCCCTCTGGGGTGGTCTGTGATTCAGACCTGTTTGGCTGTTGCGGCGTACCGGCTGCTTCGGAAGAAAGCAAGTCCGAATCGGAGCATGTCGCTCGCGCTGCTCGCGGCAAACGTGGTGTCGATCGGCGGCTGGAGCCGGCTGTTCTTTGGACAAAAAAACCTGCCTGCCAGCACAGTTGCAGCCGCCGCCATGATCGGAACAGGCGCCGCGTATGTGGAAACCGCACGCTCCACAGACAAGGTTGCGGCCGCCGCCGGCGTTCCATTTGTTGTCTGGGTAGGTTTCGCCACGGTTCTCACAGCGGCCATCTGGCGTCGCAACCGATGAGCAACATGGCAGGGGGATCCGGCCGCAGTGCCCAAGTTCAAGTCATTTGTCAGGTGGCAGGGCCTGGAAAACGCAGACCCCAGAAAACGGCAAAGAAGCGCCTTTTCGCAGCGCATAACTTCACCGGTTCAAGTGCAGCAAATTAGAAGCTCAGAAGCTCATTTTTTTGTGGTCGCCCATGTCGGGCGGTCCATCGCCTGTGATGGCTGCTTTGGCTATTTTGAACAGCTGGACCATTGAGCCGTCGTCCGATTCCCAGTACTCAGCGTGTTGCAAGTGCACCGTCACCAAGGTCAGGGTGGGATCCGTGGGGCCAGCTGGGAACCAGGCTTTCGACATTGAGGTGAACAGCGCTTCTTTTTTCGCTTGGTCGTGGTCGATGCGAGCCTCGCCGGACACCGACACATAGCTGTCCGAGCCGGGATCGGTGTAGGTCACACAAACCTGTTGTTCACCGGCAATCGCACTGACGATTTCGCTGTCGGTTTTCACGAAGAAGTAAAGCGTGGCGTTTTCATCCACCGACTTGTTTTGGGTGGTGAGCGGATGCGCGTGCAGCACACCATGGCCGTCGCGGTGGGTGAACATGCCGAATTTGATGTCTTTGATCAAGTCCCACAGGTTGTCATGAACAGGGCTGTCGTTTTTCATAGGTGCTCCTCTTGGTGAATAAGCACACCACTTTAGATACGGATCTGAATTCAACAGATAGGTGAGGCCGACTTAACGCCGTAGGACGCTTCTGACGTGGCTTCTCGCCGACTCTTTGTGTAGGAAAAGGCTGACACACAAAGGGCGAGAGACATCACAGAATGGCGCGGCGCCTGTGCATACCGCTGTCACCTCACCTTCGGAGGGGGCGTCGCAAAGGAGATGTCCAAGCAGACACGCCCCACATCTGAATCACCTTCTGGGCTACACGATGGGGTTGCATCAGGCGCAAAAAAAGAAACCAAACTGGAGGGAAATGTGAACGTCAAAGATCAGTTGCTGCTTGCCGGTGAGCTGGGCAAAGCCGCTTTTCACGCCTGCAAAGCATGCTCGCCTGCCAAAGACAAAGAATTCATGCAGTTTTTGCGCGCGTGTGACAACCGCCGGGTTGGGATGGCGGTAGTTGGGGAGGCGCCGTCTCTCGCCTTGTTGATGGCTTGGATGAGATGCTGGCGAGCCGAGCAACAGATGGCCGCGATGTTGCCTGCCGAGCACATCTCAGCCCCGTCCTCATCGTTGGCTGCACACGCGGGCCAATGAGCGAGTCGCATCGCCCGGCCTGGGCTGTCCACCACCAACCCGTCGCCGTCCTACATCGAGATATCGCGTGGTCGTACGCGCTGCGCGACCCGGCTCTCTACGATGAAGCTGTCTGTACACAAGGAGATTTGCTATGAATACGGTGATTTACATCGTTGGCTTGGTGGTGGTGATTGGGCTTCTGCTGAGCTTTTTCGGCCTGGGCTGATACGCTGCACCGACTGCTGAGTGCTGACGTTTGTGCGCACTGACGTTTCGCTCCATCCACCCAACAAAGAAAAGACATGAAGAAAATCCTGATGGTTTTGACCTCGCACGACAAGCTCGGCGACACCGGCAACAAAACCGGTTTTTGGCTGGAAGAGTTTGCCGCACCCTACTACGCATTCCAAGACGCGGGCGCTGCCATCACCCTGGCGTCTCCGCTCGGTGGCCAGCCCCCGCTGGATCCCAAGAGCGATGCCGAAGATGCCCAAACAGATTCCACCAAGCGTTTCAAGCAAGACGCTGACGCTCAAGCCGCCCTGGCCAGCACGCACAAGCTGAAAGCCGTGTCTGCAGACGATTTCGATGCTGTTTTTTACCCTGGTGGACATGGCCCTCTGTGGGATCTGGCCGAAGACGCCACTTCTGTTGCGCTGATTGAAGCCATGCTGAAAGCGGGCAAGCCCGTGGCCGCCGTGTGCCATGCGCCTGCGGTGTTGCGGCACCCCAAAAACGCGGAAGGTGTCTCGGTGGTCAAAGGCAAAAACGTGACTGGTTTCACCAACACCGAAGAAAAAGCCTCAGGGTTGACCGACGTGGTGCCGTTTCTGGTGGAAGACATGCTCACGCAAAACGGCGGCACCTATTCCAAAGCCGGCGATTGGCAGCCCCATGTGGTGACCGATGGGCTGCTGATCACCGGCCAAAACCCGGCGTCTTCTGAGCCTGCGGCACAGGCGCTGCTTAAAGCATTGGCTTGACGCGCAAGCGGGTTGGCTTTTGCTTCGTTGAAGTGCTTCGCGAAGGCAACGGCGCGCCCTAAAAGCGTTGATGCTTTCGCTGCACTCAGAACCGGTAGCTCAACCCCGCGCTGACCAAACCCATGCTGCGCCGCACGGCGAGCGGGCTGTTGGCGGCTTCGCTGCCCAGACGATAGACCCCCAAACGCACGGTGGACGCCCATTGGGGTGTGATGTTGTAGGCCCACACGGCACCGACGCCATAGCGTCGGATGCCCGATGAGGCATCGTAGACGGGCAATCCCGATCGGGCTGACTGAGGCGCCGAGATGCCGAAGAAGCCCTGCATCACCTCGGCATTGGCCCAGTCGACCGAGGCGTCGAAGCGCAGTGAGTTGCTTCGGTTGATGCTGAGCGCATAGGCCGCGTTCAGCCGCACTTTGGTGCCTGTCACATCGCCGCCCACGCCTTGTTCGAGGGTGGCGCTCAGGGAAAGAGGTTGGGCGTTCCAGCGCACGAAGGCCCCGACGTCAGCGCCGGCGTCGATGTTCCCCAGGCCGCGCAGGCGGGCATCGTCGGCCTCGTCGCGTCCAAACCGGTAGGTCAATACCGGACCAAACTCCAGGTTCGACAGATGGGAAAGGTTGTAGCCCACGCCGTTCAAGGTGCCGGCAAAGAAACGGCCGCTGCGGTAAGCGATGACAGGCAGTGCGCGGGTGTCGAACCGGTCGGCTCCCTCATATGTTGGCACCCGCGCCACGGCGGCACCCACGGTGAGGCTGTAAGGGGACGCAGCTGCCGCGTCGATACCCGGCATTGCGGTCGCCTGCGCCTGGGCCGAGGTGGTGACAGACCAAGCGCCAGCCGCCAGCAGGGCGATCGACAAGCCATGCAAGACCGCTGGCGGACATGGGGCGGCGAGGGTGGCAGGCAGGTTCATGGTGGTGGTCCCGTATGAAGGAAAGGGCTGCGGGTGTTTGCGCAGAGGCTCTGTTTGTCGAAAACGAGTGTTGCCCTTTTTCGATGTCCGTGAACAAAAACTGGACAAACGGGCAAACAGAAGGCTACCGCAATCGGACCGCCGGTGGCTTTTCTGTTCGGTCCCTTCATGCCGCTCATTCGCTCGCATCGGCTAGCGATGTAAGGTGGCGGTTTGTGCGGCATGCCAACCCGCGTCCCCCGCGTCTCCCGCACCCATTGAGCCCACCATGACCTTCCCTGTTCGTTCCTTCGCCACCCACGCGCCCACCAACAAGCTGGGCCTGTTCCACTTTGTGAGGCGCACCGCACGCGCCAACGACGTGGTGATCGACATCCTGTACTGCGGCGTCTGCCACACCGACATCCACCACTCGCGCAACGACTGGGGCCGTGCCAACTACCCGATGGTGCCGGGCCACGAAATCGTGGGCCGGGTGATCGAGGTGGGCGCTGAGGTGACCCGGTTCCAGGCGGGCGAGCTGGTGGGCGTGGGCTGCATGGTGGACGCCTGCCAGGCCTGCGCCAATTGCCGCCGGGGCTGGGAGCAGTACTGCGACACCGGCTCGACCTTCACCTACAACGGTGTGGACCGCCACGACGGCACTCCCACCTTCGGCGGGTACGCCGAAAAGATCGTGGTGTCGCAAGACTTCGTGCTGCGCATCCCCGACGGGCTCGATCCAGCCGCTGCCGCGCCGCTGCTGTGTGCCGGTATCACCAGTTACTCGCCACTGAAGCGGGCCCAAGTGGGGCCGGGCAGCCGGGTCGCGGTGGTGGGGCTCGGTGGCCTGGGTCACATGGCGCTGAAGCTGGCCAAGGCGATGGGTGCCGAGGTGACGCTGTTCACCCGCTCGCCTGGCAAGGAGGCCGACGCTCGCCGACTGGGCGCCGACCATATCGTGCTGTCCACCGATGCCGAGCAGATGTCGGGGGTGGCGAGCCGCTTCGATCTCATCGTGGACACGGTCCCCTATGTGCACGACCTCAACCCCTATGTGCCGAGCTTGGTCACCGGTGGCGCGCTGGTGCTGGTGGGTTACCTCGGTCCGCTGGACGAGCCCGCCTTGCTGACTGGGCCGCTGGTGTTGAAGGGAAAATCGGTCTCGGGCTCCTTGATTGGGGGCATCGCCGACACCCAGGAGATGCTCGACTTTTGTGGCCGCCACGGGATTACTGCCGACATCGAGATCATCCCGATGCAGTCCATCAACGAGGCCTACGAGCGCATGCTGGGCAGCGATGTGAAATACCGGTTTGTGATCGACATGGCGTCGCTCAAAACCGCCGCTTGACGCGGTACGCGAACACCGTCTTAACAGAGCAGCCGCTCAGCATCAAGCGCTGAACAGCTGCTTGTGCAGCGCTTCGAGCCGACTCCGATCGTCCACATGGGTCAGCGCTGCCAAGCCGCGTTCGATCGCCCGGCGGGCTTGCAGCTGCGCTTCCAGCGCCACCGGCGCGCTGCCGTTGCGCGCAATGGTGGCCAGCATCTTCTGCAGCCGAAGACCCACCTCCAACACAGTGGCGCCGTCGCGGGCGATGGGTGCGAAGCCGTCGGCCACGAGGGTGCGAATATCGAGCGCGGGCAGCGTCAGGCGGTCAAATTCGATGCCTGTCAACGCAGCCCCTGGATCGTCTTTTTGGGCTGCTTGGATCTCGGCCTCTTCATCTGCCATCGCACGGCCGGCCTGCACCACCAGCGTCGTGAGCGAGACCATCACCGAGATGGCGGTGCCGGGGTCGTTCACAGCGGGTGACAGCGCGCGCAGCGCCACCTCGCTGAGCACGATGAGGCCAAAGCGCGGGTCTTGGTCGTAGCTGCGCACTGGCCCGAGCACAAAGCAGTCGCGAATTTTCTCGGCGTCGGGCGCGGGTGGCGCCTCGTTGAGATTGACCTCGCCCATGTTCATGGGGATGTTGTGGCGGCTGGCGGTAGCGAGCACCGTATCGGGCCCAATAAAGCAGCCAGGGCGCACATGCAGGTGCAGCGTGCAATTGGCCGCGCTGGCCACCTCTTGCAGGCCGCTCATGTTGAGGTGACAGAGATAACCAATGTCTTCGGCCCGAATGTCGATGCCGCTGGGCGTTTTTTGGGGCGGCGGCGCAGCGCCCAGAAGCGGTTGCTTCACATGCGCTTTCAGCGTGTTTCGGCTGACCCGCTCGATGCGCTCCACGGTGTCGCTCAAGCGGCCCAGACTGGAGAGTGTCTTGACCCAGAGAAGCAGCCGAAACACCACATAGGTCAGCACACCCAAGGTGCTCACAAACAGCACGAAGCGACCCGGTATGTCGTAGTAACCCACCCCCAAGGCGGTCTTGGCCACGACCGCAAAGGTGAACGCCGCCATGAAGCTGCCGATCGCGCCGCGCGTGTCGTCGTCGCCCATCAGCAGCTCGGTGGCGCGGGGTGTGGCGGTGGTGGCCGATGAGCTCAATGCCGAGACCAGAATGCCGAGCGAAAAAGTGGCCACCGCGAGCATGCTGGTGGCAATGACGGTGAGCAAGTCGTCGATGGTGGCCACCTGGATGTCGGGCAATTGCTTGGCCATCCAAAAACTCCCGACCCACTTGGCTGCAAACACCACCACCACAGCCAACAGCGCGGTGATCATGGGGATGACCCACAGCCGGTTGCGTCGGTTTTTGAGCCAGAGCCAGAGGTTAAACATGGTGTGCGTGCGGTGGGAGCGAAAAACTGAGCCGATGGTGTGCTGCGGGTGCTTGCAGCAACACACGGGTGGGAAGTGTCTCAGCGGCGCCCGCTTGTTGGGGTAGGACAGCGCCCCAGGGCTCTTCACAGCCGCATCACCCACGAAAAAAAACGGCCCCGAAGAGCCGTTTTTTGTCCGCTTTAAGAGTCGGCTCAGTTCGTCACACGTTGGTTTTGACCTTGGGCCAGGTTGTCGCCCTGAACGGCACGAAGACCAGCCAAACGCACCTGCTCCAGCTGCACAGGCGTGGGCAACACGGTGACTTCGCCGCGGGTGATCAGACCCAGTTTCTGCGCTTCCACCGCCTCGGCGCGGACTTGGCCGCGGGTCAGGGTGCTGGTGCTATCGGCCACGATGACTGGGGCAAAGTCACCGCTGGCGATCAGACCGGCGTCGAGAGCGGCGATGGCCTGGGCTTGCACCTCGGCACGGTTCAGCGTGGAGACAAAGGGTGCCTCGGGGGTGAACTCGGAGGCCATTGCTGCAGCGGCGGTCATCGACAGAACGATAGGGAGGGCAATGCGGGTGAATTTGGTCATGACAGTTTCCTAAGGAAAAGATACGTTGAAAAGAGAACTTGCTTGATGCCGTTTCGTTTCGGCATGGGAGTAACTGTAAAAAGTGGTTATTGCGTTTGATGAACAGGAAAATGACAGATTTGTCATCCAGCGCACATAGCCGATCCACGACAATTTCCAGGTTCCTTCTTTTCTTGGTTTCACCATTCCCCATGCGCATCCTGGTCATTGAAGACGAAGCCAAACTGGCCGATTACGTCAAGCGCGGGCTCACCGAGTCCGGCTACACGGTGGACGTGGCGCGCGATGGTATCGAAGGCCGCTACCTGGCCACCGAGGGCGACTACCAGCTGGTGGTGCTCGACATCATGTTGCCCGGTGTCGATGGTTTCGGTGTGCTGGCGGCGCTGCGCGAGAAGCGCAACACCCCAGTGCTGATGCTCACCGCGCGCGACCGCGTGGAGGACAGGGTGCAAGGGCTGGAGGCGGGTGCAGACGACTATTTGGTGAAGCCCTTCGCCTTCTCCGAGTTGCTGGCCCGCGTGGCGGCCCTGCTGCGGCGCGGTCCTGGGCAAAACGAAAGCGCCACCAGCGGCCACTTGAGCGTCAGCAACCTGGAGATGGATCTGCTCAGCCGCAAGGCCTGGCGCGAAGGCCAGCGCCTTGATCTGAGTGCCAAAGAGTTCTCGCTGCTCGCGCTGCTGGCGCGGCGCAAGGGGCAAATTCTCTCGCGCACCACGCTGGCCGAACAGGTTTGGGACATGAATTTCGATTCCGACACCAACGTGGTCGAGGTCGCGATTCGCCGCCTGCGCGCCAAGATGGACGACCCTTTCAAGCCCAAGCTGCTGCACAACGTGCGCGGCATGGGCTACGTGCTGGAGGAGCGCGCATGACATCCACTTTGAACCCACCGATTGCGCCAGCGACATTGGCGGGCACGCCCACTGAGGTACCAGCCAAGCCCTGCGCTTACTCAATCGGTCGCCGGCTCTCGCTGCTGCTGGCCACGCAAACCGTGATCGGGCTGGGCGTGTTGTTGGCTGTCATCTACGGCATCACGGTGATGCTGTTTCAGGCCAAGCACAACGAGCAAATGCAGGGCTACACCCACGTTCTCGCCGACATGATGCAAAGCGCCAACGAGCGCGCGGGCGCTGGGGAAATGCTGGACAAGCTGGCATGGTCGGCCGAGCGCCGGCCCGGCACGTTTCTGGTGGTGAGTCGCGCGGACGGCAGCGAGTTGTACCGCGACCCACCGCCCACCTTCGATGTAAACCAAAACACCGCCAAGTCCAGCAGCTTTCTCGTCGTTGACAAGGCCACTGGGGACATTTACACGGGCCTCTTGGTGCTGGACTGCTCTCAAGACGTCAAGACCGGCCAGCGCATGGCCATCTTGCTGCTGTTGGCCACGCTGGCGGGCGGCGTTTTCGTGGCGTGGGCCACGTTCTGGCGGGTGCGCTGCAGCCTGCGGCCGCTGCTGGATTTGGCCAACCAGACCCGCGCCATCGATGTGGGCCAGGCCAAACAGCGCCTTTCTCTCGAAGAGCCTGCCGAAGAGTTGCAACCCCTGATCGAGCAGTTCAACAACCTGATGCAGCGGGTCGACCGCACCTATGCGCAGCTCGAAGGCTTCAACGCCGACGTGGCGCACGAGCTGCGCACGCCGCTGGCCAATTTGATCGGGCAGACCGAACTGGCGCTGAGCCGAGAGCGCAGCACCAGCGAGTTGCAAGACACCCTGCATTGCAACCTCGAAGAGCTGCAGCGCATGGCCGTCATCATCAACGACATGCTGTTTCTGGCCCAGGCCGATCGGGGCGTGAAAGCCCGCCGTAGCGCGCCGGTGAGCCTGGCCGAGCTGGTGCACCAGGTGGTCGAGTTCCACGAAGCGCCTATGGACGAAGCTGGCCTGTCTATCCGCATCGATGGCGATCTGCGCCTGCCGGTGGATGAGAGACTGATCAAGCGGGCGCTGTCCAACCTCTTGGGCAACGCCATTCGCTACGCGCAGCTTGGCAGTGAGCTGCGTGTGCACATCGCGCAGCGTGCCGACGGCTGCGCCCAGTTGTGGGTCGAGAACACCGGCCCCACCGTGCCACCCGACCAACTGCCGCGTCTTTTTGACCGCTTCTACCGCGCCGACGCCTCGCGTTGCGAGGTCGAGCGGCCGCACCATGGGCTGGGCCTGTCCATCGTGGCGGCGATTGCGCGCATGCACGATGGCCAGGCAGAAGTGGAATCTGCTGCAGGGAGAACAAGGGTCGGTTTCAGCTTGCTTTGCGCGCCTGCTGTTGGGGCTGTCGTGGCCGCGCCCGAGGTTCAAGCCAGTACCCGCTAAAATCCACACTCGCAGACGCTCCCGGAGGCTTGGGTGAGCGGTTTAAACCAGCAGTCTTGAAAACTGCCGACCCGCAAGGGTCCGTGAGTTCGAATCTCACAGCCTCCGCCAGTTGTCCGCCAAACTTAGGCTAGAAAAGTCCCTGATAGTCCACTCTTCATAGGGGGAAGCCAGAAAAAGCCCCTAGCGGTAGTCCACGTTAGTCCTATACAATCCCACCCAATCCACTTTTTCACGGTGGGATAACTGGAGGGGACGGTGGGAGCAAAGGCAAAAGAGCTATCGGCGCTGGCAGTGGCCAAGCTGACCAAACCCGGCATGCACGCCGTGGGTGGGGTGGCTGGCCTTTACCTGTTTGTCAGTGACTCCGGTGCACGCTCCTGGATCGCCCGCGTTGCCGTTGATGGCAAGCGCCGCGAGATGGGCCTGGGTGGCTTTGCTGATGTGTCGCTGGCCAGCGCCCGCGAAAAGGCCAGGGCGGCACGTGGTGAAGTGCAGCAAGGCATTGACCCAGTGGCACAGCGCAAGCAGGCCCGCATCGCTCGCCGTGCCAGAGCAGCGATACAGAAGACATTCAAGCAATGCGCGGTGGCCTACATCGAAGCGCATGAGGATGCATGGCGCAACGCCAAACACCGCGCACAGTGGCCCTCGACATTCGAGACCTACGCCTACCCCACCATGGGCAGTGTCCCGGTGCATGAAGTCACGCCAGCCCACGTGCTGGAGGTGTTGATGCCGATCTGGAAAACCAAGACAGCCACTGCAACCCGATTGCGTGGGCGCATGGAGCAGGTGCTGGCCTGGGCTGCTGCGGCTGGGCTTCGCCAGGGTGACAACCCCGCGCGGTGGGATGGGCACCTCGATCAACTGCTGGCAGCGCCATCGAAGATCACCCGCGCTCAACATCACCCAGCACTGCAAATTGATGACGTGCCCAAGTTCATCGCGGCATTGCGCCAGAAGGACGGCATATCCCCCAAGGCCCTGGAATTCGTGATCCTGACCGCCGCCCGAAGTGGCGAGGTGCGTGGTGCCACCTGGGCAGAGATTGATCTGGAGGCGGCCGTCTGGACGGTGCCGGCCGAGCGCATGAAGGGAGACCGGGAGCACCGCGTTCCCCTGTCTGGTGCTGCGCTGGCGCTGCTGGAGGCATTGCCCCGCATCGAAGGCAGCGAGCTGGTGTTTCCTGCGCCGCGCGGTGGGATGCTGTCAGACATGGCGCTGACCGCTATCACCCGCCGCATGCCATTCAAGGCGAAGGACGGCAGGCAGTGCGTGCCCCACGGGTTCCGAAGTTCATTTCGGGACTGGGTTTCCGACCGCACCAACTACCCGCGCGATCTGGCTGAGCAGGCGCTGGCCCATGCCCTGGAAAGCAAAGTGGAGGCCGCGTATCGGCGCGGTGACGCACTGGAAAAGCGACGCGAACTCATGGAATCGTGGAGCGCGTTCATTGGGAAGCCGGCCGTGCTGGCCACCTGAGATACCCGGTAAGCCCTGCGCCGCATTGCAGGGCACAAAAGGCGACGGCCGAGGCGACTAGAACCACCCCGACCGTCTGGCCATCATCAAAAAGAGGCTTTGAAAATGGATACCCAGATCGTAACCACACCAGACACGCGCAAGGGCTTAACCATGAGCGCCGCAAGCTGGCCCCGCGACCGCCATGAGGCCGCCTGTGCTGCTGCTGACCATCCGGCTACTGCCACAAGCACTGCGCTGATTGATGGCGTGGCGTGGCGTATCGAGCGCCTGGACAACACGCAAGATCCCGAGATCATTTCGGGCTTGCGCTACTGCGCCAGCTTGCTGCTGACCGAGCTGGTGAAGCGGCACGACCTGGAGGTGCGTCTCACCTAGGCGCCCTACAACACCATGGCCGACAGCTACTTATTCAGCAACGGGCGCAACATCACGCACACCTTGATTCCGAGCAAAACATCCAATCGAAGACGTGCAAGACCACCTAAAAACCGACCTGGGCGAAGCACTGCGAGGGCGTGGCTAATGGCTAACGCGGCTAGTCTGGCTAATTTGGCTAACGGGTTGAAGTTGAATTGCCTGCTAAAAAGCCATCTAAAAGCTGTTTTCTCTCACAAAAAGACTATTTTTCCGTCAACAAACGTAACAATTAGAAACAGAAAACCAGCTATTTGAGTGTAGATAAGTGGCATTGCGGGCAATCGTGGGGTTAAAAGTAGTTATCCACAGGCTTATCCCTGCACTGCACTGTGCACACCAGATAACATCTATTCGTCTTCTCGGACAAACCCTAGTCCAAAAAGACGAAAGCCCAGCGTATGGGGATACGCCAGGCTTTCTAAACCGCCAGGATCAAGCGACCATGGTAGTTCCCGAGCAGGGACTCTCATAGTAACGCGGCTTACCGAACCCGGTAAACCGTGCGTCGTTTGGTTTTGGTTTTTTGCAACAAAAAATCATGAAAACCAACATGACACCATCATCCAAAACCCAGACCATCCACGACACATTATTGCGCGTGCCCCACGTCACCCAGCGCCTGGGGGGTGTGAGCCGCTCCTACTGGTGGGCAGGCGTTAAAGACGGCCGGTTCCCGCCTGGGATCAAGCTGAGCGCCCGCGTCACCGTCTGGCGGTCCAGCGATATCGATGCCCTGATTGCCACCATCGGCAAGTAAGGGGCAACATGAAAAACCCAACAATGCATGGCGCTGCGCCAGGACAAGCCGCGCCTGAAGACGGCGAATTCCACACCACCGCTGCGCGCTTCGCCATCAAGGGACACGCGCTACATCAATCTACACGGGCCGCTGACGGGCACGCCACCTTCATCGTGGGCAACTGGGGCCAAAGCCGCGCGTTCTCGAACTGGAACGACGTACAGGCATTTCTGGTTCAGATCGGCGGTGCTGCATGACCGCCACCAGCACCACCAAGCCCAAAGGACGCAGCAAAAAAAAGGGGACAAGTACCGTTTTTGTGGCGCAGTTCGAAAAAAGCCTTCACGAACTCAAAACAGCCGAGCAAAACGACCAGCTTTATGACCCGTTCGGCATCGCCAACCTGGATGACCGCGACCTGACCATCTCCATCCGCGACAACGGCATCCAGCAGCCGCTGACTGTCTCACTTGATGGTTTCGTGCTCAGTGGACACAGGCGCTTCGCAGCCGCGACCTATCTGGGTCTGGACACGGTGCCGGTGCAGGTTGTGGATACATGGTTTGAAGACCTGAGCACAGCCGAGCAGTTGGCCATGCTTCGCCTGCACAACCAACAGCGCACCAAGTCGCCGGGCGAACTGATCCGGGAGAAGCTGTTGGACATTGACCCAGCAGCAGCGCATCAACAGCTTGTCCTGCGCCGCAACAAGGCGGCGAGGCAGTGCGACAGCGCAGAGACCAACGTGGACATGGGCAAGGTGAAAAAGCGCGCCCGGATAACGACAAAAGACTTTTTGCGAGCAGTGCAAAAAGTGGTGAAGGACAACCGGGACTATTGGCCGCTGACTGTGCGGCGGGTGCATTACCTGCTGTTGAACGACCCACCGCTTCGCCATGACAAAAAGCCCGAGCGTTATGCCAACGACCAGGGCAACTACAAGGCGCTGACCAAGCTACTCCTTCGCGCGCGACTGAGCAGGCTGGTTGATATGCAGGCCATCGAGGACGGAACCCGCCCGATTCAGTTGGGCGGTGGTTTCTCAACTTGCGAGCAGTTCATTGCGCAAGAAAGCGAGAACTTCCTCACCGGATACACCCGCAACCTGATGCAAGGCCAGCCGCACCACATCGAGATCATGTTGGAGAAGAACGCGCTGCGTACAGTGCTTGAGCGGGTGGCGCGTCAGTACTGCATCCCAATGACAACGGGCAGGGGCTTTTCCTCACTGTGCCCACGCGCTGACATTGCCACCCGCTTTCGCCAGTCTGGCAAGAAGAAGCTGGTGCTGCTGATGTTGACCGACCACGACCCGGACGGTGAACAGATTGCAGCCTCATTCGCCAGCTCGATGCGCGACGACTTCGCCATTGGGAACATCCAGCCGGTGAAGGTGGCCCTGACCGCTGCGGACGTTCTCAAGTACGAACTGCCCAGCGACATCGACGCCAAACCCAGCAGCCCGAACTACGCAAAGTTCGTTGGAAAGCATGGCACCAAGGCGGTAGAGCTGGACGCCATGACAGCCGAACTGTTGCAGTCCAAGCTGCGCGAGGCCATCGAGTCGGTGATCGACGTGGACGAATACAACGCGCAGATTGACTTGGAGCGCGAGGATGCCGCTGTGATCGAAGCGCATCGCCGGGTGGTGTTTGCTGCGATCCAGGGTGACAAACATGCGGGAGGTGCTGACCATGAGTAAGCCCACCACGCACCAGGCAGCGCGCGCCACCTCGACCGGAACGAGCAAAGCGGCTTTTCCCACTTTGGTGCCCCAGACCACCCGCAGCACCTCGACCGAGTGCGAGCTGATCCGCTTGCACGCCCAAGCCTGCAACGGCCTGCACGCCGCGCTGCAACTGCTGACCGACACCAGCACCACCGCGCCAGATTCCGCCGTCTTTGGCCGTGCCCTGGCCCGTGCCATGCGCGCCACCGCCGCGTTGAAGCAAGCCTGTGCCGAAGTGAATCGAGGTGCTGCATGACCGCCACCACCACCAGGAACGCACCCACCACTTCATTCAAAAACAGCACCGTGCATCCAACCAAACGCCATGAACCGGGCCTGATTGGCCACGTTGCCGAGCGCCTGCTGGGTGAGCCCAATCCAGCCCATTCCAAGCCCACGGAGGCGCGCTACGGCAACAACGGCAGTCTGTCGCTGGACCTCTTGAACAACACGTTTTTCGACCACGAAACCAGCGAGGGAGGTGGCCTGCTGGACTTCATCGTTTACCGTGGCGAGGCCAAAGACCAGCGGGAGGCTGGTGCATGGCTGGATCGGTCGGGGCTGACCAGCGCGCCCACGTCAGCACCGCCGCCCTCGACCCCAGCCAAGACCACCACAGGCCCCAAGGCGACACGCCCCAACTTGGGTAGCCCTGTTGCAGCCTACGACTACCGCGACGCCGCTGGCGATCTGGTGATGCAGGTGCTTCGATTCGAGCCGAAGACGTTTCGCCAGCGCCGCCCTGTTGCTGGTGGTTGGGAGAACAGCGTCAAGGATGTGCACCCGGTGCCTTACCGCTTGCCCGAGCTGCTGGCCGCGCCGCTCAGTGAGCCGGTTCACATCGTCGAAGGCGAGAAGGACGCCGACCGCCTGGCCTCGCTGGGGCTGGTGGCGACCTGCTGCGCCGGTGGCGCTGGCAAGTGGCGCGCCGCGCACGCCGAGCACCTCAAGGGCCGCGTTGCCATCCTCATTCCCGACAACGACGATGCGGGGCGCGACCACGTGAGCAAGGTGGCCGCCAGCCTCAAGGGCATCGCCGCGCGAGTGACCGTGGTGGAGTTGCCGGGCCTGAGCGAGAAAGGCGACGTGTCGGACTGGCTGGACGCCGGGGGCACGCCCGAGGCGCTGGCCGAGCTGGTGGCAGTGGCTGCACTGGCACCGCCCACCCAGACCGAGGGCAGCGAGGAGGAGGACGACGAGGGCCGCAAAGACAGTTTGTCGTCTCAGTTGGTGGCCTTCGTGGCGAGCCGCACCGAGCTGTTCCACAACGACAGCGGCGACGCCTTCGCCATGATCCTCGATAACCAGACAACCCATCGGCTGCTCAGCGCCAAGTTCAAGAGCTGGCTGATGGCGATGTTCTACGAGTCGTCGGGCAAGGCCGCGCGTGACCAATCGGTGCGGGAGGCGTTGCAGGTGTTGGACGGCTTGGCGCAACACAAGGGCGAGAAGAAGGCGGTGCACATCCGCGTGGCCAAGCTGGGGGACGCGGTGTTTGTGGATCTGGCGCAGCCGGGGAACAGCCTGGCCGCGAAGATTGAAGCAGGCCGCTGGCAACTGGTGCAGGAGCATGAGATTCGCTTCCTGCGCCCGGACACCATGCGCCCCCTGCCAACGCCCACCGCCGCTTCGGGCATGGGCGCGCTGTGGCAATTCGTGAACGTGCCCGAGGGCGCGCGGCTGCTGGTGCTGGCCTGGCTGCTGGAGTGCCTGCGACCCGATGGCGTGTTCCCAGTGCTGGAAATACTGGGAGAGGCCGGATCGGCCAAGAGCACGTTGCAGCGCATCCTGAGAATGCTGGTCGACCCCAACGCGAGCAACCTGCGCAGCCCGCCCAAGTCGGTCGAAGACGTGTTCATCAGCGCCAGCTTGAACTGGGTCGCCTCGTTCGAGAACGTGAGCCACCTGGCCGCGCCGATGCAGGACGCGCTGTGTGTGCTGGCGACCGGTGGGGGCTATGCCAAGCGCAAGCTGTACTCAGACGGCGACGAGAGCGTCATCAACGTGGTGCGCCCGGTGGTGCTCAACGGCATATCGGCCTGCATCACGGCGCATGACCTGATCGACCGATCCATTTGCATCGAGCCGCAGCGCATCCAGACCCGGCGCGAGGATGGGGACATTGAGCGCGAATTTGAGGCCGCTTACCCCGGTCTGGTGGCGAGCCTCTTTCAGCTTATGGCCCAGACCCTAAAAGAGTTGCCAGACACCCAGCTTCCGGCCGGCGAGAACATCCGCCTGGCTGGGTTCGCCCGGCTGGGGGTGGCTATGGAGCGCGCGATGGGCGAGCCGCAAGGTGAATTCCTGCGCCAGTTCCACGCCTCGCGCCAAGAAAGCATCGCCCGGACCATCGACTCCAGCCCGGTAGCGACCGCGTTGGTGGAGTGGTTCGAGGTCCGGGGGAGCCGCAGCGCTGAGATGTCGGTCAAGGCGCTGCTGCTGGAAGTGGAGGGGTTCAAGCCGCAAGGTGCTGAGGCATGGCCCAAGACCGCCAAAGGGTTCGGGGATGCCTTGCGCCGCGCCGCGCCATCGCTGCGCTACATGGGGATCGAAGTGCGGTCGCTGGGCAAGGTTGGGGGAACTGTGAAGTGGGCGGTCAGGACTTGCAGCACGCGAGAAAACTTCCCGACACCAAGTCCTGAATGTCCTGATGTCCTGCTTGGAACCCCAAAAACACCGGAATCTGCTCAAAATTCAAGCAAAACAGGGGGTCAAGCAGGACATGACCAGGACATCAGGACATTCAGGACATTGAGTCCAGAAGTTTTCTCGCGCACCTCAGAAGCTGGTGGCGACGTGGTGGGGGTGGATTTTTGATGACCCCATCCATCTACCCTCTGGGCCATAAACTGAGAGAGGCTTCCACTTTGGCCGCACCCGAGACCGTGATCTTGGCGCGCCAGTTGGGCGTGGAGCTGGGGCGGTCGGGTGCTGGTTTGCGTGCCATCGGACCACGCGACGCCATCACCGAACTCGCGCCGCACATCGCCGCTTGCAAACCTGAGCTGCTGCGTTTGCTGACTGAGCCGGGCGCCGATCCATCAGCACCAGCACCAGCCAAGCCGATGACCAACGCCGACCGGTTTGGCGCATGGGTGGATAGCTGGCGACCGCTGGCCGCTGCTTACCATGCCCACCATTTCAAGTGCCCCATCTGCATCGCCGCTGGCAAGGGCTACGGCTTGCGCTGTGGGGCTGGTTCCGTCCTGTATCGGGCCTATGAGGACACGCCCTGATCCCCGGAATGACCCCTGCGTCTCGTTACCATCGTTCGCTTACCGCAACCAGAGCCCGCCCCGCATGCCCACACTCAACTGGATCGGCAAAGACGCCGTCGTCAAACATCACAAGGACGTGCCCGTTCGCCTGCTGGAGCCGGTGCCCGAACTGTCCTGCGGCGACGCGGCCAGCGGTAACCTGGTTGTTCAGGGCGACAACTTGCATGCTCTCAAGGCGCTACTGCCACGCTACGCCGGTCAGGTTAAGTGCATCTACATTGACCCACCCTACAACACCGGCAACGAAGGCTGGGCCTACAACGACAACGTGAACAGCCCCGAAATCCGAAAGTGGCTGGGCGCGGTGGTCGGCAAGGAGGGCGAAACGCTGGACCGGCATGACCGCTGGCTTTGCATGATGTATCCGCGCCTGGTGCTGCTGAAGCAGTTTTTACGCGAGGACGGGGTGATTTTTGTGTCGATTGATGATGATGAGTTGCATCACCTCCGTTCCCTAATGGATGAAATTTTTGACGCCAATCGGCGTCTTGCAACATTGGTTTGGAGAACGGATGGCAACTTTGATAATCAGGCAAAAATCAAAAACTGCCATGAATACATATTGGCTTATGCGCTTAATCCCGATAAATTTCCACATCCAAAAGTTGTTGATCCATCCGTCGGGAAGGGTAGCAAGCTAAATCGGTCAGTTATTCAAAATACGATTGTGAAAAATGGCATTAAAAATCCTGTCAGCTCAGTCATGCTACCTGCTAATTTCCCTGCAATCGTCACAGAGGCTGTGATTCCAGCCAGAACGACCAGTTGGCCACACTATGTAAAAAACGTTGTTATTAAAAACAGTCGCCTAGTTAATGCTGTAGCAGCCACGAGCGGCTGGTCTTCTAGGAGTCTGCTAGTCGAATTTATCGAAAATGGCTTCAACCCTATAAAAGACAGCAAAGGCCAGCAAACACGATTTGTTTTAACTGGTACAGGTGCCATTGAATCAATCAAAGAACGACAGGAAGCAAGCCACGTCGTCTCGGTTATAAACGGTGTTGGAAGCACTCAAACTCAGTCGGCAGCACTAACAGAGATGGGGTTTCGTTTTCCGTTTCCCAAGCCTGTTAATCTTGTCAAATATTTGATTTCAATGGTGGATGGCAAAGACTCGTTGGTGCTCGATTCTTTCGCTGGGTCTGCTACCACTGGTCACGCAGTTCTCAAGCAAAACGCCGAAGACGGCGGCACACGCCGATTCATCCTCGTAGAAATGGATAAAGAAATCGCCACCAATGTCACCGCCGAGCGCATCAAGCGCGTGAGCAACGGCTACACCAACACCAAGGCCGAAACAGTGGCTGGTTTGTCGCCAGACGGCGGTTTCCAGTTCTGCCGCCTTTCCGCTGAACCCCTGTTCACCCCGCAAGGCGAAATTAGGGACGACGTGCGCTTCTCCCAACTCGCCGAATTCGTCTGGCTTGTCGAAACCGGCACCGGTTACACCGGCAGTGCCGATTCCCCGCTGCTGGGCATCCACAAAGGCCGGGCCATTTATTTACTTTACAACGGCATCCTGAAAGACACAACGGAGGCTGGCGGCAATGTGCTGACCCCATCAGTGTTCGCCATCCTCCCGCCATTCACCGGCCCCAAGACGATTTTCGCCGCCGCCATGCGCATGAGCGCACCACAGATGCAGCGCCAGCAAATCGTGTTCAAGCAAACGCCTTACGCGCTGGAAGTCTGAGCCATGACGCACTTCATTCCCAAGAAATACCAGCAAGATGCGGCCAGCGGCGGTGGCGTGCTCGACAGCATCGAAGCTTATTTCAAAGCCTGTCATCAGCATGGCCGTGCCTCGCTGGCCTTCACCGCCGTCACTGAATCACTGTGGGGACAGGGCGTGCTCTATCGCCCGCTGAATGGGTTTTCGCCCGGCATGCCTTACTTTTGCCTGCGCGTGCCCACGGGCGGGGGCAAGACCTGGCTGGCGGCCAAGAGCGTGGCTTTGGTCAACACCCAGTTGCTGCGCACACCGCACAGCGTGGTGCTGTGGCTGGTGCCCAGCAAAACGATCCGTGATCAAACTGTGCGCGGCCTCAAAGACCGCCAGCATCCGCTCAACGCCGCTTTGCGCGAGGCCGGGCCGGTTACGGTGCTAGAACTGACCGAAGCCAAATCCATCAAACGGGCCACGCTGGACACGTCCACCGTGGTCATCGTTGCCACACGCCAAGCCTTTCAGGTGGAAGACGAGGAAAGCCGCAAGGTGTATGAATCGAGCGGCGCGCTGATGCACCACTTTGAAAACCTCACGCCAGCCCAGCGCGACGGCCTGCTGAAGGATGGCGACACGGTGCCCTATTCGCTGGCCAATGTGCTGCGCCTGCGCCGCCCGTTCGTCGTGGTGGACGAGGCGCACAACAGCCGCACCGAGCTGGCCTTCGACACGCTGGCGCGCTTTTGCCCGAGCGGCATCATGGAACTGACCGCCACACCTGATATGGAGCGCACGCCCAGCAACGTGCTGCACAGTGTGAGTGCGGCCCAGCTCAAGGCCGAGCAGATGATCAAACTGCCGGTGGTGCTGGAAACCGAACAGAACTGGCAGCAGTGCCTGAGCAACGGCATTGCCCGGCGCAATGGGCTGCAGGCGCTGGCTGAAGAAGAGCAGCGCGGCGGGGCGCCTTACTTGCGACCTATCGCGCTGATCCAGTCAGAGCCGCGCCGCACGGGCCTGGACACGCTGGACTTTGAGCGGGTGCGCAAGGAGCTGATGAAGAACCACAACATTCCAGAGGAAGAAATCGTGGTGGTCACCAGCGAGGAAAAAGGGCTGGAAAAGATCGAGGCCGATTACCCCTTGGGCATCAGCGACCCGGCTTGCAAGGTGAAATTTGTCATCACCCAGCGCGCACTGGCCGAAGGCTGGGACTGCCCGTTTGCCTATGTGCTGGTAAGCATGGCCTCCCTACAGTCGGCCACCGCCGTGGAGCAATTGCTGGGCCGCGTGCTGCGCCAGCCCGGTGCCAAGCACCGCGCCGCCCCGGCGCTGAACCAATCGTATGCGTTCGTGGTGTCGAGCAGCTTTGCCGAGACAGCCGCCGCCCTGCGCGACCGACTGGTGCAGGGCGCGGGGTTTGACCGCAAGGATGTGACTGAATTTGTGACAGCGGCCCGCCAGGAGCAGCAGAAGTTTGATCTTGAAGGCTTGGGCGGGCGCGTCGTGGTGCGGCCAGTAGTGGTGACACTGCACGAAAAGCCCGACCTCAATGCTGTGCCCAGGGAGATTCGGGCAACATTGACGGGCAAGGTGGACTTTGACAACAAGACCAGCACGCTGACCATTCGCGCCCCGCTGACGCCGCACGAAACCGAGGCACTGGTTCAGCTCGTCAAAACGCCGCTGGCCAAGGCGACCATTGAAAAAGCGGCCGAAGAAAGCCGCACCACGGCGATTGAATTTTTCCGCACGCCCGCCGAGGAAGGAAAGACGCTGCTGGTGCCGCAGCTGGCCTTGCGCGTGCAGGGCGTGCTGCAATTGTTCGACGACCCGGAAGTGCTGGACTACCCGTGGACGCTGTCCACGCTGGACGCCCGACCGACACCGGAGAATCTGGCCTCGTTGGGCTTGGCGCTCAAGGTCTCGGAAGGCGGCATCATTGACGTGGACGAAGCCAGCGGCAAGATATTTCAGGATTTTTTGCCCGACCTACAGCGTGATCTGGGGCTGGCCTACACACCCGAACACTGGGACACGGCCAAGCTGGCCGTTTGGCTGTGCAACAACCTGCCCGAACCCTCGCTGACGCACGCGAGCAAGCTGGCCTTTGTGGCTGGCTGGCTGTCCGACTTGCTGGCGCAACCGAACTTTGACTTGGCCCGCACCAACTTGCAGAAGTTCTTGATGCGCAATCTGCTGGAGGCGCGCATCCGCGAGTTACGCCGCGAGGCCGTCAGCCGCGCTTACCAGCAAGCCCTGTTCGGCGAGAACGCCGCTGAAGCGGTCAGTGTGAGCAGCGAATTTACCTACGACTTTCGACCCGAAGCCTATGCACCCAGCCGCGACTATGACGGGCGCTTTGTTGAACACCGATTCCGTAAACACTTCTACAGCCGCATGGGCGACTTTGACAGCAAGGAAGAATTTGACTGTGCGGTGCATCTGGACATTCAGGCGCAAAAAGGGCAGCTTGAATTCTGGGTGCGCAACCTGGCGCGGCGCGAAGGTGCGTCGTACTTTCTCCAAAAGGCCACTGGCCGGTTCTACCCAGATTTCATTTGCAAGCGCAACGACGGCACCTTCTTGATCGTCGAATACAAGGGCGGTGATCGCTGGAAAGAAGCCGCAGACGACCGGCTGATCGGCGAGCTGTGGGCAAGCATGTCGGGTGGCACCTGTCAGTTTGTGATGGTCACGAACAAGCAGTTTGAGCAGATTGATGCGCTTTTGACTCAGGGTTAAGTCAAGCTACCGAGAACAGTTTTCCACTCAAATGTCTGGCTTGGTGCTGGTTGCCAAACGGGAGGCTTCCGGCTTGGCTTCCAAGGAAGGCCCCTTTGCTTTACAGAGGTCAAAGCGGATCTGCAACACGACTGTGTAGAAAAGCGGTTGGCCCCAAACGCTCTTCCCCCGCCCCTGTGGGGATGGTTACCAAACCACAAACGTGTCACCATTTTTGCCTGCTGATTTAGGCAAAACTTTTCAAGAAAGTGGTGGCGAACATGGGCGGTTTTGGTTCAGGGCAGTGGCAACGTGGCAAGGCACTCACGATCCAGCACAAGCGGCTGGATGTTGGCAGAGTGCAGCGACCTGCCAAGGGGCACGGCACCGACTTCCAGCGATGGAATGATGGGGCTGGTGTCTGGTTGTCGTTTCGCCCCCTGGCTGCCGAGGTGGAGATGCGACTGCCGGGCCAGCCCACCCAGCGGCACACCATCGAGCTGGACACGACCCCGTTGCATTACGGGGGTCACCGTGTCTGGTGGAAGTGTCCGTGCTGCCATGCGCGTGTCGGCATGCTGTATTGGCAGAACTGGCGCTGGCAATGCCGCCAGTGTGCCGGGCTGGCGTATAAATCAACGCGGCAGTCCGAGGACAGTCAGGCTTTTGGGCGGGTCAACAAAATCCGCGACAAGCTGGGCTGGGGCGGTGGTCTGGCTTCTCCAATGGGCGGTAGGCCCAAGGGCATGCACTGGAAAACCTATGCCCGCCTGATGCAGGAACTGGTCGATGCGTCCGTTGCAGCAGCAGGTGCAAGCAGTGTGGTGATGGACCGGCAAATGGATCGGCTGAAGAGAATCCGAATGCCGAACTGACCGCAGGCGCTGCTGTGAAATACCGGACTGGCAGCTTCTCGGTTTGTAACGGGTTGCGTCCGAGGTTCACAATGTCAAGGATTGCTCAAGCAGCATGCCTTGAGGGTGTCAGCACAGCAGACCGAGGGACTTTTTCATGTCGATGGCAGCAGGACGAATCGGTTGCACCGGGTGCGACTTTGAGGGGTTTTTGCAACACAGACCGGTCACGGTCGTTTACTGTTTTGACGATGGCACCGAGGTGGAAGCGCACCGGGAATTCGCCTGGTGCAAGGCATGCGATGGCATCCGGGATGTGGAGGCGAGTTCCCCAGCAGTCGAACCGCTGGAGGCGGAGTTGGTCAATCTGCAGGCGCTGGCTGAACGCGGCAACTACCGAATCAAGCAGTGGTTCACGGGCTTGCTGGGCCACAAAGACCCAGAGCTGGAAGACAAGATAGCTGCCCTTGAGGGGCAAATCCGGCTGACACGGCGCAAGGGCAACCGAAGCCGCTGTTTGCGCTGTGAGAGCGAAGACACGCATGCGCTGTTTGACTTTACGCACGCGTGCGGTGGTCACCTGCGGCCAGCACCCACCAATCCCGATCCTGCCTCCGATTTCGATCCCGACGCCGGGGGCATCCGGTTTTCTTACGGGACTGAAACGATCTGCCTAGATGAGGACGGACGGCTGGTTGATTGATCGGGCCGGATTACCGACTTAACGAGGACCCCCATGTTTCACAGCGTCACCGACAAACACCTGGTTGCAGCCATTGCCCAAGCCCAGCAGCGGCTGGTTTTTATTGCCCCTGGCGTGAGCCGTGAGGTGGCCGCTGCGTTGGTCACGAAGATCCAGCAGGGTGGTTGCCCGCAGTGGGTGCTGATTCTGGATAGCGATGAGGAGTGCTGCCGTCTGGGTTATGGCGATGCGCATGCGCTGCAAAGTCTGCACCAAGTGGCCACGCTGCACGGCACGACCATCGGGCGCCAACCGGGCTTGCGGCTGTGTTTGCTGATGGCAGACGAACAGGTGCTGATCTGGTCCCCCACCCCTTTGATGTTTGAAGCACCTCCGGGTGCAGCGCAGCCCAATGGCTTGGTACTGAGCCCCACCACCTTGCGCGACTTGCCCGCCGCCGTGATGCAGGGCACCAGCGGCACAAGCGCCACAGTAGGCAAGGCAGCGCTGCAACAGGCCGAGGTGGCGCAGGTGGTGGCAGCCATTGAGGCTGTGCCCCCGGCACCGTTTGACTTGTCGCGCCTGGCACGGGTGTTTTCGTCCAAGTTTCAGTTCATCGAAACCACCCTGAGAGGTGCGGAGCTGACGAAGCGGGAGATGCGGCTGGACAGCCTGATCGTGAACTCCGATGCGCCAGAAGAACTGCGCCCTTTGCTGCACACCACCATTCAGCCCTTCAACTCGGATGCCGACAAAACGGTGGATGTGCCGGTGCTTGTGAATGGCGAACTGGCTTTTCGTCAAAACGGTGAGCCCCACATGAAGCCCACCAAGCAGGCGGACATTCTGGGTTACTGGACAGACCTGTGCAGCCGCTACATCGTCAATCTGCCCGGGTTCGGGAAGATCATCCGCCAGACAGACAAAGCCGCGTTTGAGGCCGAACGCCTTGCGTTTGAGGAGGTGCTGCGCCACTGGGTCACGGGCTTCAAAAGCCAGGTGGAGGGTGACCACGATGTGCGGGTCAAGCGGGTGGTTGATCTGATCGTGTTGCGCATGCGTGGGGTGGAAGAGAAAAAGCGTTTGTCTCAACAACACATTGAAGAATTGGTGCGCGATGGATTGAGCAAGCTGCGGGTGATCGAGCCCAGCGTGAAGGTGATCTACAAGAACTTCACCGTGGAGTCCACGAAAGACGGCGAGTTTGTGACCGCCTTGGAGAAAGCCTTGCCCGCGACCGAGATGCAGCTGTGGTTCGAGATTTTCGACGCGGCCCCGGCGGTGGTGGTTGCCAGATGAGTCGCAAAGGTAGGGCTAGCCAGCCGGTTGGCAACGTGAGGCTTGGGTGTGAAAGGAACGCACTGTCAAATATGCTTTGTGGATCGGTTTACACCGCTGGCCTGCTGGTAGCTGCGCCAGCCTGAGGATCACGCAACGCCTCGGTGTGGGCACGTCCAGTGTCCCGGTTTGCAGTTCTGTGACCAAGCTGCTGGCAACGAAAGCGCAAAAGAACGCAACGCCAGGACGGCAAGGTTGTAGCAAGGGTTTGGGTTGCACCACGCCGCGCTGGAACCTTAGAAAACCTTAGTTTTGGTTCGCACCTGTGCGCCGCTTTTCTGGTGCCGCCAACGGGCGTAAGGCTTGCCTAGAGCCGTTTGGTGCGCGCGGCTTGGTGCGCAGACACCAAGGCTGCAAACCATGAGAAAAAGGCTACAGCGCCGCGCTGCTGCTGGCCGACAAACCCCGCTTGCTGGTGACGCTGGCCGGCAAAACGCCCACGCCGAGACTTCCGCCACTGGCGTGAGTTGATCGCTGGCCGGTATCAGAAAATTTGCTGACACCCCGGCCGGTGTGCTTCACGCTGGCGACGGTGCCCAACCTCAAATTGAGGACGGTGCGAGATGCGCTGAAAAGCCAGTGCATCTACGAAAGTTTCGTGGCGAGCGAGATATGGCGCAAACCTGCCGCATCTACTTGGTGAGCGAGATGCATCCGGGTTTGGGTGCATGTTCACCCCCATTGGGGGACAGCCCCCCAACTTTGGGGAGATGGCCCATTTCTGGACATACCCCCCACGCTGGCGAACTTGCTGAAAATTTTCCCGGCAAGTGCCAAGTCGCGCACGCGCCCGTGATCTGCCAACCCTTGCACCGTAACGGTTCCCACCAAGCGATGCACCTGCCATCGGAGGGAGGGGGCGGGTCAAACCTTGGACGCCTTCGCAGACGGAAACCCACTGTTCCCGCACGCGCAAACTTTTTTCCCTTTTCAAGGAAATTCAAATGGGCCGCAAGCAAGACCAAGCAAACGCAAGCAGATTTTCTCGGTCGGCATGGGTTGGCATCACCCAGGCGCTGCAACTGCACCACGAGCGTTCTGGCGTGCTGGTGGGCATGGCGCTGCTGCTGGCGCTGGCCGACACCGTGATCGAAAGCTGGATCATCCGCACCGCCTGAAAACCACGCTGGCAAATAGCAAGGTTCTAGCAAGGGTTGGGGTGCGGTCGAACCCTAAGGTTATCCAAAGGGTCGGGCGCTGCAAGGGGCGCTTGATGACATGGTTACGACAAGGGTTTGGGCCGCTGGCGGACGTCAAGGTTATATCAAGGATCAGGCGCTGCAAGAGGGGCCGACGGTAAGGTTTCGGTAAGGGCTTGGGCCTGCTGCCACCCTGAAAAAACTTGAGTTTTGGTGCGCAACGTTTCAACCGCTTTTCTGGTGCTGCCAAGGGGCGAAGAGCCTGCCTACCGCCGCTGGGTGCGTCCGGCATGGTGCGCAGCCACGGCGGGCAACAGAACATGAGAAAAAGGCTACACCGCCGCGCTGCTGGTGACTCGGTGCTTTTTTGGAACCGAGTTCGCCTCACGCATCGCGCACGCGAAGCATTTGCCACAGCCATCGCGCACGCACGCGAGGTGCCAAGTCGCACACGCGACCGTGAGCAGTTCGCTGAACGCATCGCGCACGCACGCGAGACCGGCCCGCCACCTGCGCGCGAGCAAAAGGGGGTTACCCAAAGTGCGACCCCCTGCACCGCCGCGCTGCTGGTGACCGACCACCACATCGCTGACCACCTTGCGCTGGTATCCAAGGCGCTGGTATCCAACGCGGTATCCAACCCCAAGGGCAGTACGCAAAGCCGAGTACGCAAGCAAGTACGCACAGAAAACCCCTTTGCGACTGCGCACTTGAGCATGCAAACGCTCGCGCTGTGGCTGGCGTGCACGCCGGTCGCCAAGACGCTGGTTGCCAACGTGGTTGACAGCGAAGCACCCCATTGCGCTTGGGGCTGTGGGCGGGCCAGATGCTGGTTACCAAGGTGCCGGTACCCAGCGTGGTTACCAAGGAAAAGCCGTATCGCGCATGGGCCTGTGGTTCGCACCAGTGGGTGCTGTGGGTGCTGGTTTCCAAAACAGCGGTTTCCAACGTTGTTTCTAAAGAAAGCCCCGCTGCGCACACACCAGCCCGAGTTTTCGGAGCAGTACGCCCGCGCGCGCGAGGCCAGATCAAGATCAAGCTGCTGGCGACCCCCAAGTAATCCACCGCGCCTGCTAACCGTTTTCCACCCAACTTTTTACGGTGGGTTTAATGGTGGGATAAGTAACATAAACCGACTGCAACCCGCATTAATGCTAGGTTTTATGCGGACACAGCCTCCGCCAGGAACTCAGTATGTACGGGGCTTCCAGGCTTGTTCGACATTCCTACCCATTTTTCTACCCACCTTGCGAAGCCCCGTGTGTGTGGCCACGGTGGCCACTGTTTTTGGTATTTTTTTCGGTTCCTGTGGAACAAGTTTTTAGTCAGAGGCCAGTCTGAGTAAATTTATGAATCAAGATGCCAACATGCGTGACTGCGACATTTGCACGACTCGCTTTCAGGATGGGCCTCATATCTATCAGGGAAATTATTTGCCCAGCTACCAAATTAGGGTATGTGAGTCCTGTCTTAGGACCAACTGGGACGGGTGGGCGCCACATTTAGAAAATGCAGTGACTGCAAAACTTCGTTTGAATGGTCTGCCCATTCCAGAGCGTAATGCTGCTGGTCTACTTCCGCAAATGTAACGCGAGAAAGTTGATGAAATTCACCATATTGAGATGCCGATTTTTCAGGACGTGTATTTCTCTCCTGTGTGGATTCAGTGCGATTTCTTCAGTAGCCAACGCTCAGACCACTCCGTTTGCTATTGACTCTTACTCCCTTGCCTACCCCTCGACATGGACGAAAAAGATCCAGGCGACGCCTGACGGTAACCAGCTTTATATGTTCATGGGTCCCCAACAGGGCGGGTCGATGGCTTACTGCCATACTACCCAGCAGTCGCTGCTGCCGGCCCTTGCGCCGCGTGCCTCCAAGATGACTGAAGGGCAACGCGCTGAATTTTTCGCTGCGGCGGACGAGAAATTTCTTTTTTCTATTTACGACAATCTGCCTTCCGCACAGGGGTTTCATTTAATTTATGTTCGCCCGGCACTGATCGGAAAGGCAACTCCCGGATTTACTGCTGATTTTTTCTTCAGTGTGCCTCAGGGATTCGTATATCGCGTCCGAGCTCATTACACTTTTTGGAAAAAAGCACAGTTGTCTATTTGGTGCCAGACCGTCTCCAAAAGCGAGGCAATCTCAGACAGAGCCTTCCAGTCCAACTTGGCCGAATTTCAGCGCTTTATCGCGAGTGTGAAGATAAAGCAGTAGCACACATAGCGAACTTTCGGGGCCAAAACACCGTGCATGCACTGATTCCCAATGAAGCGACAAAATACCCCCGCAGACCTCAGCAAAAAGCGGCTAGTGTTGCGTCACGAGCCAAGTGTCGGCGGATCTGAAATTGCCTGTGGTGTTGGTGTTGCGCAGGAGGGGCACAAAATGAGGGGATGGAAAAATACTTCGTCACCCTCAGTCCCGAAGAAGCCGAACAACTGCAAAGCCTGGTGGGCAAAGGCAAGCACGCAGCGCAAAAAGTCATCAACGCACTGATCTTGCTCAACTGCGACCAATCGCAGAGCGGGGGTGACAGGCGCACGTATCTGTTCACCCCCCCCCCCCCCCCCCCCCCCCCCCCCCCCCCCAACCACCCCCCCCCCCCCATCCCCCCACCACCCCCCCAA
>Ga0222706_1000025_pt1 | contig 92005 bp, 75 predicted proteins | sample AntAcemetage1572_FD_179829 | JGI IMG/M metagenome (GOLD analysis project Ga0222706, IMG submission 179829) | Saline water microbial communities from Ace Lake, Antarctica - #1572 | ecosystem: Environmental > Aquatic > Non-marine Saline and Alkaline > Saline | place: Antarctica: Ace Lake...
TCACTTTGGCAGCTAGGACATATAATCATAAGAAAGTGCTGATTTTAAACGCTTATCCCTTTTTATTTCTTTGCTAAGTTAACTTAAATTGCTCAACAGCATTACATGGTTTACACTACCAAAAAATGATTAGCCTCAATTATGCCACTAACCTAATTTTCTTTGCTCAACTGGCAGTGGTAAGGCCCGCCACAGCGAGGCAAGCCGATGACCGAAGTACCGGTACTAGTGTTTACCATAGAGTAAGCTGCTTTTTGATTTTCACTGGTGCAATAGCGGACATACATAAAAAAATATACTACCAACCGTAAACTCACCCTTGTCAAGATGAAACAAACTTATAGTTTGATTTAAATTAATCTTGCTATAAAATTTCAAAATCTCATTTTTCAGTAGATCGGCATGGGTACCTACATAAAGCAAACTAAGCGAGTCATAATCAGGTACACCGCTCAGGAACAAGGATAAATTACAATCCCTTACGCGTTAATGGCTGCTTCTTTATTCTAGTTGCGCTACCCCCGACAAAGCCCGGAGTAGCGCATTATTTCAATCTTTCTGGTCTACTTTAGAATTAAATAAAACCATGTGCCTAGCTAGATCAAGCAGATTGGGAAGTGGAAATAACTGCAGCTGAGCAATAAAATTTATTTCCTGAAAAAGAAAAATTTCAATATGCTTGCCTAGATTTAATTTTTGATAACTGAAAAGTCAAAGTCTTCTAGGAATTTGGTGGTGAAATCTCCTTCAATAAACTTCGGATGGTCCAGTAAAGCGATATGGAATGGGATTGTGGTTTTGATTCCATCGATTACAAACTCTTCCAGAGCTCTTTTCATTCGAACAATCACTTCTTCACGTGATTGACCACTTACGATAAGTTTAGCAATCATAGAGTCATAATTTGGCGGGATCACATATCCTGCATACACATGTGAATCTACCCTAACGCCTCTTCCTCCGGGGATATGCAAGTTTTGGATCTTACCAGGACTTGGTCTAAAACCGTGAGTTGGATCCTCTGCATTGATTCTACATTCCATCGCATATAGCTTTGGATAATAGTTTTCCCCGCTTATTGGTTTTCCTGCCGCTACTTTGATCTGTTCTTTAATGAGGTCAAAATCAGTTACCTCTTCAGTAATCGGATGCTCCACCTGAATTCTGGTATTCATCTCCATAAAATAGAAGTTTCTGTTTTTGTCCACCAAAAACTCAACTGTACCTGCTCCTTCATATTTGATTGCTTCAGCGCCTTTTATTGCAGCTTTACCCATAGCCTCTCGTAGTTCATCAGTGATAAATGGAGAAGGAGTTTCTTCTATAAGCTTTTGATGTCTTCGCTGTATGGAGCAGTCCCTTTCGGAGAGGTGACATGCTTTACCTGTGCTATCACCAATAATTTGAATTTCAATGTGGCGGGGTTCCTCCACATATTTCTCTAAATAAAGCGCATCATTTCCGAAAGAAGCTGCGGATTCCATTCGGGCATCATCCCAAGCTTTTTTGAATCCGTCTTCTTCTTTGACAATCCGCATTCCTCTTCCACCACCTCCAGCGGTTGCTTTTAGGATCACTGGATAACCCATTTCACTTGCTATTTTAACTCCCTCTTCCAGTGATGCTAATAATCCTTCTGAGCCAGGAATGGTAGGAACACCAGCTGCTCGCATGGTTGCTTTGGCGGTTGCCTTATCTCCCATTTTGTTAATCATATCTGGGCTGGCTCCTATGAATTTTATGCCATATTCCTCACAAATTTTAGAAAACTCAGCATTCTCTGAAAGAAAACCATAACCTGGATGTATTGCATCCGCATTGGTGATTTCTGCTGCTGCGATAATTCTGGGAATATTTAAATAAGACTCTTTACTTGGTGCTGGACCAATACAAACAGCTTCGTCTGCAAACCTGACGTGCAAGCTGTCCTTATCAGCTGTTGAATAGACTGCCACTGTTTTGATCCCCATCTCTTTGCAGGTCCGAATGATTCTCAGTGCGATCTCACCTCTGTTGGCAATTAATATTTTTGAAAACACGATTTGTGATTTAGAATTGAAAATTAACCTGCTGGATCTACCAAGAATAAGGGTTGATCATATTCAACCGGTGTGGCATTGTTCACTAGGATCTCCACAATCTTACCTGAGATTTCAGATTCGATTTCATTAAATAGTTTCATCGCTTCGATGATACACACTGTTTGTCCAGCTTTTATCACGTCACCTTCGCTGACGAAAGCTGGAGACTCTGGATTTGCGGTTAGGTAAAAAGTACCGATCATTGGAGATTTAATTTCAACTAGATTGCTTGCTGTGGCAGGAATTATCACCTGAGTAGCTGGAGCCGACACAAAAGTTTGCGGTGCAGGAGCCGCAATAGGGGAAGGAACTGATTCCACATATCTAGTACCAGACTGATCTGCATATTTTTTGACGGAAAGTTCAAATTCTTGAGTCTTTATTTTGACTTCGGCAAGGCCTGAATTTGAAATATAATCGATCAATTCTTGAATCTTTTTTGCTTTCATAAGTTATATTTTTTGTTTGCTCAGAGCAAATTACAGGTTAGGTTTAAAAATGTCAAAGCCAGGAAGTTTAAGTAAATCGACAGGCTTTTCGAACTTATTTTACGCGTTCGGAATAGGATTTATCTCGTGTATCTACCTTGATCATGATGTCTTGTTCCACAAACAGCGGGACCATCACGATTGCTCCGGTTTCTAATGTCGCTGGTTTAGTTGCATTGGTGGCGGTATCTCCTTTCATACCGGGCTCCGTATAGGTAATCATTAACTCTACAAATGGAGGAAGCTCTACTGAGAGCGGAGTTTCTGTCTCATCATGAATTAAGATATCTACCAGCTGACCATCTTTCAACAAATCATATCTTTCGATCAATTTCTCCTCAATGGAAATTTGCTCGAATGTACTTGTGTCCATGAAATTATAGCCAAAATCATCTTTGTATAAAAATTGATGCGGACGCTTTTCCACACGTGCAGTTTCTACTTTCTCTCCTGCGTTGAAAGTCTTCTCCAAAGTTTTACCACTGGTCAATCCTTTCATTTTTGTTCTTACGAATGCTGCGCCTTTACCTGGTTTGACATGTTGAAACTCCACAATTGTGAAAATATCATTGTTCATCACCAAGCATAGTCCGTTTTTAAAATCTGCAGTACTTGCCATAGTTTCTTTTCTTAAGTATGAATTATTTGGGATCGTATGCCCACTTTAAATAAATTGAACCCCAAGTGAAGCCTCCACCGAAAGCTGCCAATATAAGGTTGTCTCCCTTTTTCAACTGCTGCTCATAATCCCATAGGCATAGGGGGATGGTAGCTGCAGTAGTATTTCCGTAATGCTCGATATTCATCATCACCTTATCTTGGCCGATTCCCATTCGATTGGCGGTCGCATCAATGATTCGTTTGTTTGCCTGATGGGGAACTAGCCAGGCCACGTCGTCACCTTTTAGTCCGTTGCGCTCCATTACCTGAGCACTGACATCGGCCATATTAGTAACTGCAAACTTGAAAACCGTTGCACCTTCCTGATAAGCATAATGTTCTCTAGCCAGTACAGTATCAATGGTTGCAGGTCTAGCACTTCCACCAGCCTTGATGTGTAAGTATGGTGCTCCTGATCCGTCAGTTTTCAAGATAGTATCCATAACTCCATATTCTTCTGTGGTAGGTTCGAGCAACACAGCACCTGCTCCATCACCAAATAAAATACAGGTGGTGCGATCAGTGTAATCAACTATAGATGACATCTTATCAGCTCCAACCACAATTACTTTTTTGTGAGTTCCTGATTGGATGTACTGACTTCCAATGTTTAATGCAAAAAGAAATCCTGAGCATGCTGCTGCCACATCAAAACTAGAGCTGTTTTTTGCACCAACCTCATAAGCTATGATATTGCCTGTTGCAGGAAATGGCATATCAGGAGTGACAGTTGCACAAATGATCATGTCAATATCTAAAGGATCAGTACCGGTTTTTTCAAGTAGCCCCTTAACTGCTGCAGCACCCAGCACAGAGCTTCCCTGATTTTCTCCTTTTAAAATTCTTCGTTCTCTTATTCCAGTGCGGGAAAATATCCACTCATCATTCGTATCTACAAGCTTTTCAAGTTCTTTATTAGTCAAGATGTAATCCGGTACGTATCCCTGGATCCCAGTGATCATGGCTCTAATTTTGTCCATTTTGGAGGTTTTATGTCAAATTGAATTCATGTATGATTCAATTTTAACTAGGTTTTAGGAATGTTTTTTATCTTTTAATGAAGGCAAAAATATTATAATTGTCAGTCACCTCCAAAACAATTTGGTAACAGCATATTAATTATGGTGTAATCTGATTGGCTTTCATACCTTAATCAAAAAAAAATCCATTCGATTTATTCGAATGGATTCCCTAATGGTATCTGAAATTTCGATTAGGCTGACATCTCCTTTTCGATAATTACCTGGCCTTTGTAATACAGCTTACCGTCTAGCCAGAATGCTCTGTGTGGTAAATGTATTTCGCCAGTTGTCTGACATTTTGCGAAACCTGGAGCCTCTAACTTGTAATGAGTTCTTCTTTTATCTCTTCTGGTTTTCGAGATTTTTCGTTTAGGATGTGCCATCTTATATGTGGTTTATGATTGTTCTTTATTTTTTAACTCTTTTAATAATTCCCATCGTGGATCAACAATTTCTTCTTTTTTATCATCACTAGCGTGTGATTCTTCTTCCGAGTCCTCATCATAATCTCCATCAATGTAAGCGTAGGTTCCTTCTGCTTCGAAATCTTCTTCATCAAATTCAGTTCGATGATCAGGATGAATTTTTTTAGCAGGCAGACCAAGCAAAATAAACTCATAAATAAACTGAGCAACGTTGACTGTAGCGGTGTCACGCGTGATCATGTATACTTCCTCGTTAATTTCTTCCTCGACCTCACCATATTTAAAAATAATCTTCTCGTTGATTTTCAAGGTTTCGAAATATTGTTCAAGAGTTCTATCACAAGTGAGTTTAACTTCACCTGAGATAAGAAAACTCATTGTTATCAGATTCGCTCCTTTCTCCATCAAAACTCTTATACTCAAGAGCCCTTCTTCAAGCAGTTCGTTATCTTCAAAATTGAGAAAAAATTCTTTTCCAACTTCGAAATCAATCTCATGCTTGCCTTCTAGAAACTTAATGACCTCTATATCAAATGATCTTAAGAATTTCATGATATCTCATGTTGATTTAAGTGCGCAAAATTAGGGAAAATTTATAGAAATGTATGATAGAATTTGAATTATTCTACTTTCAAAAATAATTTACGCTTCTTTTTGAAATATTTGCGGGAATCCCAAGATTCACCAGTAAAAATCAAAAAGCAGCTTAACATGCTGTAGATACAAGTATTACTAGTACTTCTTCCGATGGCTAGGAACGTCATCGGCTTGCCTCGCCATGGCGGGCCTGCCTGCAAGTCGAGCAAAGAAAATTAGGTTAGTGGCATAATTGAGGATACTTACGAAAATACTTAATCTTCTTCTTTCTCAGGATGACGCTGTCGAATAATATCTATTGCCAACACAATCGCCGCACGCATTGATCCTTCATCAGCTACATTTTTACCAGCAATATTATAGGCCGTTCCGTGATCTGGGGAGGTTCTAATGACAGGAAGTCCGGCGGTGAAATTAACGCCTGTGCTAAATGCCATTGCTTTGAATGGACCGAGTCCTTGATCATGGTACATTGCCAAAATCCCATCAAACTTTGTTTGATGGGCCATTCCAAAGAATCCATCCGCCGGATAAGGACCAAAAACTAATTTATTATTGTCCTTTAATTCTCGAATAGCAGGTTTGATTATTTCTTCCTCTTCAGTACCGAGTAAGCCGTCTTCACCAGCGTGAGGGTTCAGCGCTAATACAGCGATTTTCGGTCTGTGAATCCCAAAATCATCTTGAAGTGATTTTAAAAGCAGATTTGCCTTTTGAATAATTAGCGCTTTGGTGATTGATTCTGAAACTTTACTAAGAGGAATATGTCCGGTCACTAATCCGACCTTAAACTGATCAGCCACCATAAGCATCAAACTTTCTGTTTTCCCAACGGCCTCCGTGATAAACTCAGTATGACCTATGAATGGCAATTCTTTCGAATTGACATTATTTTTATTCACCGGAGCCGTCACTAAGCCTTGAATTCTTCCCTCTTTCAAATCATTGACAGCCATTCGAATGGCTTCCAACGCAAATTTTCCTGCTTCTTGGGTTTCTGCCCCAGGAATGATCTCGGGACACTGTTCGGTCACATTGATCACATTGATTCTTTTATGCTGCGCCTCATCTAAATTTCTGATCTGGACGAAGTTGAATTGCTCCAAATCCAATAATTTTTTGTAAAAATTAAATGCTTTTCCGTGGGCATAAATTACCGGAGTGATCGACTTATACGTACGATTGTCAGATAGACCTTTCATGACTACCTCCACACTTATGCCGTTCAAGTCCCCTATACTAATTCCCATTATTGACCTGTTCTTTTTCTGATTCATACTGGTTAGCTTAAAAAAGCCTTATTCGTTTGGTTGTTACTAAAGATCTTGGATGGACCTTTAAGAATATTCCCTTAATTTTAGGTGCAATTTATAAAAAATTTATCGGAGCGAGATGATAGAAAAAGTTAAAGCTAAGAAACACTTGGGACAGCATTTTCTGAATGACCTCAGTATTGCTGAGCGGATAGCGGAAGCTGTTACTGGGCATCATGGTGCTGAAAAAGTTTTAGAAATAGGACCTGGGATGGGAGTCTTAACCGACTTCCTTCTAAATAGGCCATTAGAGTTACACCTAATCGAAATTGATAGGGAGTCTATTGCATACCTAAAAAAGAAGTATCCTGACCTAATCGACAGAATCACGGAAGGGGACTTCTTGAAAATGAATCTCGAGGAATACTTTAAGGGTAAATATTGCATCACGGGAAACTTCCCATACAATATTTCATCTCAAATATTTTTCAAAGTGCTTGAGGTCAAAGATCAAGTCACTGAGGTCGTGTGTATGCTTCAAAAAGAAGTGGCAGAGCGTATTGCGTCTCCAAAAGGAAGCAAAGAGTATGGTATCCTCTCAGTTTTGCTTCAAGCCTTTTATGATATTTCTTACTTATTCACTGTACCTCCTGAGGTTTTTGATCCACCTCCCAGGGTCAATTCAGGAGTGATTCGACTTGTGCGTAATAATGTTAAAAATTTAGACTGTAACGAAAAGCTATTTAAACAAGTCGTAAAGGCAGGTTTTGGTAATCGAAGAAAGACACTTCGTAATTGTTTGAAGCCATTTAATTTACCTCCTGAATTCAATACGCATCCGATATTGGACAAAAGAGCTGAACAGCTTGACGTTGCTGATTTTGTGTTTCTATCACAAACTATCGAGGCTTCTCGTGGAAATTAACAAACAATTTGAGCTGTCCAAGGAATACTTGGAAAGCCTCCAAGATGCCATCGAAGGAGAAGATCGTGTGTTTATCCAAGAATCTTTCGATGGAGTCAATGAAGCAGATGTAGCAGCTCTTATAGAGGAACTTACCTTTGATGAGTCTCTTTATGTATTACGTGTTATTGCAATACAGCAGGCAGCTGATGTTCTGATCGAACTAGAGGATGATACGCTGAATAAAATCTTACGAGAAATGGAAGCCTCTGAGTTGGCAACATTTATTGAGATGATGGACTCGGATGATGGAGCGGATATTCTTAACCTATATGCAGAAAGAAAACGTGAGGACATTATCAGCTATTTCAAGGATAAGGTAAAATCGGATCAAATTCTTGAACTCCTTCGTTATGATGAAGATACCGCCGGTGGTATTATGGCAAAAGAATACATTCGAGCCAATAAAAACTGGAATGTAGTTCAGACTATCAATGAGATAAGAAGGCAAGCAGAAAATGTCGACAAAATTTTTTCGATATATGTGGTAAATAATAGACAACAGCTCTTAGGTCGGGTTTCTCTAAAAAAAATTATTCTAGCTGTTGAAGGGACTAAAATCGAAGATATCTATGAGGATGAAGTGATTTCTGTTCCTACATTTATGGATCAGGAGGAAGTGGCAGAGATCATGCGAAAATATGACTTGGAATCTGTGCCAGTGGTAAACTCTAAGAATAAGCTGGTCGGTCGAATCACAGTCGATGATATCCTTGATATTATCATGGAAGAAGCGGAGGAAGATATTCAGGCAATGACAGGAATCTCTGACACGGTTGATGAATATGACTCAGTAATCAAGCTCTCTAAAGCCAGACTTCCTTGGCTTTTGATCGGAATAATGGGGGGGCTGTTGGGAGCTGGATTTATTGGTTTTTTTGAAGAGGGATTGACCAAGGTCACGGCGCTGGCATTCTTTATTCCGTTAATTACTGCAACCGGTGGTAATGTTGGGATTCAATCCTCCTCCCTTGTCGTTCAATCCCTTGCTAACAAATCAATTTTCGATGACTCACTTTTTAAGAGATTTGTCAAAGTGTTTTTAGTAGCAATTTTAAACGGTGTAATCCTCGCAACTTTTGTCTTTGGAGTAGTAGTGCTTTTTTATCGTACTGAAGTAGCTTTTGCACTAGTGGTTTCTATTGCCTTATTTTCAGTTGTTTTATTAGCTTCTTTTATGGGTACAATTACACCGATTGTCTTGGATAAGGTGGGTATTAATCCGGCCCTTGCTTCCGGTCCATTTATTACCACCGCCAATGATCTACTGGGTCTTGCCGTCTACTTTCTGATAGCAATGTCATTACTAAATATCTAATTGATTTAAATGAAAATTCTGATAATAGACGAAATGCACGAGAGCATTACTCCTATGCTTGAAAATCTAGGACATTCCGTTACTTATACCCCTGCTATTACCCGAGCAGAAATACTTGAGCGGGTAAGTCAGTTCGAGGGCTTAATAATCCGATCTAAGACACCCATGGATCAAGAATTATTATCCTTGGCTACTAAATTGAAATTTATAGCAAGAGCAGGAGCAGGACTTGACCAAATTGATCTGGAATATCTTGAAAATCGCGACATCAAGCTCTTCCATGCAGCCAAAGGAAATAGGGATTCAGTTGCAGAGCATGCCCTAGGAATGATGCTGGCTTTGTTTAATCAGTTGAAAAAAGCTGACTCCGAAGTGAGAAATGGAATTTGGGACCGTGAAGGAAATCGAGGAGTTGAATTAAAGGGAAAAACAGTTGGCATCCTTGGCTTTGGAAATATGGGGAAGGCATTTGCAAAGCGGCTACAAGGATTTGGTGTAAAAATAGTGGCATATGACAAATACAAAAAGGGTTTTGGAAGTAAGGGGATTGAGGAGGTATCCTGGGATGAGCTTAAGTCAAAAGCTGATATTTTGAGTATTCACGTGCCCTTAACTGCCGAAACCAGAAATCTATTGACATTTGAAGAACTCGCAAGTTTCAAAAATTCAATCTGGCTAATTAATACAGCACGGGGCGAGGTAATAAGCTTTGATACATTAAATAAAGCATTGGATCGAGGAATTTTAAATGGAGCAGCTTTAGATGTCTTAGAAAATGAAAAAGTTAAAAGATTCACTGAAAAGCAAAAAGATGAGTTCGAACAATTAGCAACTAAAGCAAATGTTCTTTTCTCTCCGCATGTGGCAGGATGGACATTTGAATCCTATGAAAAAATCAACAAAGTTTTGGTTGAAAACATCAAAAAATCATTCAACTAGACTGTCCAAAACAAGTATCAAAATGCTAGCTGCGGGAGATTTTTTTGGTTTCTTTGATTTTGATACAATAACACAACTATACTTTCTAAGAATCTTTAAAATTCACTGACGCTTTGTTTTATGGAGTGATATTTTATATTTTTGTTTACAAAATAAGGTCAAATACAAAGTAACGGTCCCGTAATGAGACCGTTACTTTGTTTTAATGGCCAGTTAATAGATTTTATTATATGGGACAAATACAGTATTATACAGAGGTGGGGCTTCGAAAGTTGAAGGATGATCTTCAGGATCTAAAAGGAAGAGGCCGTCAGGATATTGCCAAGCAAATCGCAGAAGCAAGGGATAAAGGTGATCTCAGTGAAAATGCTGAATATGACGCAGCAAAAGATGCTCAAGGTCACTTGGAGCTAAAAATTAAAAAACTAGAGGCTGTCGTGGGGAATGCCCGTATTTTTGATCAATCACTTATAGATGTATCTAAAGTCGGGATTCTATGTACTGTGAAAATTAAGAATGTCAAAAATGGCATGATAGTATCGTACACGTTAGTTTCAGAGGAAGAAGCTGATTTGAAACTTGGTAAAATTTCTTTGGCATCACCTTTTGGCAAAGGGCTAGCAGGGAAGAAAAAAGGAGAAGTCGCAGAAATAATTGCGCCAGCTGGAGCTCTTCAGTTTGAAGTTTTAGACATTTCTTATTAATTATGTTCCCGGGGAAACCGGGAATTTTCATTTTAATACTATGCCGTCAATCTTTACAAAGATCATCACTCGAGAATTATCCGCAGAAATAATCGCAGAGGATAAAGATTACATTGCATTTCTTGATAGTATGCCTTTAGTCAGAGGTCATGTGCTGGTTGTTCCAAAACAGGAAGTAGATTATATTTTTAATCTTGACGCGGAGTCACTCACAGGGCTTCATTTATTTGCCCAAAAGATTGCGAAGGTCATGGACCGGACAATAAAATGTACCAGAATCGGTATGGCTGTGATTGGACTGGAGGTTCCCCATGTACATATTCATCTCGTACCGCTGCGAACCATGGATGATATAAATTTTACTCGGGAGAAGTTAAAACTCAGTAAAGAAGAATTTGCTGAGATTGCAGATGCAATTAGAGCAGGGTTTTAAGTGCTGCTTTCTTTATATATCTGAAATCGAATAGTGAGGCGTTCCTCCTTTTTTGGTTGCGACAAAAGCGCCTAGTTTACAGGCAAAGTCAAGAGCCTCTACCATACTTTTTTCTTCCAGATAGCTTTTTACAAAGCCACTTAGGAAAGCATCGCCGGCTCCTATGCTATCTTCCACCTGTACCTTGTATCCGGAGTGAGTTATCATTTCGCCTTTTTGATAGATCACAGCTCCTTTCGAGCCTAACGTAATACAGATAAGTTCCATGGGAAAATGTTGACTCAGGTAAGCACAAACTGATTCAATACTTGGTGCCACCTCAAAATGATTGGCAAAAATAATTAATTCGTCATCATTAATCTTGAGAATATCTACATGTTGTAAAAGAGTTTGGATCACTTCGAAATCGTAAAATGGAGGTCTCAAATTGGCATCAAATATGCGAATTACTTGATGACGAAGTAATCTGATTAGTGTGTCTAAACTCTCATCATGGCGAACACCAAGCGAGCCAAATATAAATATGTCTGATTCTGCTACCGCTAGATCCAGCTCTTCATTCCAATGAATAAAGTCCCAAGCGACTGGAAACTGAATAGTGTATTTGATATTTTCTTTATCGGAATCATCCACCAATACTTTAGAGGTATTATGGGTTAAACTTTCTTGGATTAAGTTCAAGGGCAGTTCAAAAGTCTTCAAAAAGTCTAAAAGATTTTTCCCATCACTGTCTTTTCCAACAGCAGAAATCAAATTAGAATCCAAACCCAATTGATGTAGATTCAATGCTACATTCATCGGTGCACCGCCCGGAACAGCTCCTGCAGGCAAGCAATCCCAAAGCATTTCTCCAAATACAACTACCTTATTTTTCATGAATTAATGTTTTGATGAATTTCCTCTAACGATCTGCCCTTGGTTTCCGGCATTTTGAATCGTACCCAGTAGAGCTGCCAGATCATCATAACAGCAAAAAATGCGAAGATGTAGCCAGGGCCAAATTCGTTGGCAAAGAATGGAAAGACATTAGCAATAAGTGCTGCTAAAATCCAGTGTGTAAAAGACCCGATCGATTGCCCAGATGCACGAAGGTCATTTGGAAACATTTCTGAAATAAATACCCAGATCACTGAGCCTTGTCCAATAGCGTGGGAAGTGATAAATCCAAAAACAAAGACTGGGAGCCAGAAAGAAGGTATTCCAGGGCCGAGAAAGTTATAAGCCATCAAAGACAGCGAGATGATGTAGCCAAATGATCCAATATACATCAACTTTTTTCTTCCTATTCGATCAATCAGATACAAGCCCAAGAAAGTGCCTAACAGATTCACTACACCAATTCCAACGGTAGAAATCAAGGCATCTTCAGTCGATATTCCCGCCATCTCAAAGACTCTTGGAGCAAAATAGATAATAGCATTAATTCCAGACACTTGATTGAAAAAGGCAATCATAATTGCGAGGCTCGTGGTAGGCAAAAAACGCTCAGCGAAAATGGCTGAGAAACTACCCTTCCGCTTTGTTTTTTTACCTTCTTCTACAGCTAAACGAATCGCTTCTTCTGCACCTTCAGGATCAGTTTTGGTAAGAATGGTCCTTGCCTGAGCCAGATCATTGAATTTTCCGATAAGCCATCTTGGACTTTCTGGAATTCTAAAGATCATAGCAGAATAAATCAGTGCAGGAATAGCTTCTACCCCTAACATCCAGCGCCATTGTTGAGCGAGCTCTGCAGTTCCAATCAGATAGTTCGATACATAGGCGATGACAATTCCGAAGACAATGTTGAACTGATAAAGTGCCACGAGAAGCCCTCTGTTTTTTGCTGGAGCGATCTCAGAAATATACATTGGTGCCACTACTGAGGAAGCACCAACGCCCAATCCCCCGATAAATCTAAAAATGGTAAACGACGTCACATCCCAAGCTATGGCAGAACCAAAGGCAGACACGAAATAAAGTACGCCTATCCAAAGTAGGCTATTCTTTCGACCAAATCGATCTGCAGGAAATCCGCCAAATAGCGCCCCAATGACTGTACCATACAGAGCTGACGCGATTGCCAATCCGTGTAGCCAATCGCTCAGTTGCCAGACTTCTTGAATATCTCGCTCAGCACCAGAGATGACAGCAGTATCAAATCCAAATAAAAAGCCGCCAAGTGCGGCGGTTATGGAGACGAAAAATGCATAATTTTTTGAAGACATGAATTTTGGGTGGCTTAGTTACGGCTAAACTAACTAGATCCCGGATACTAAAACACCTTCCAGTCGAAATCTCCTGTTTTAAAACAGTGGATAAGCCGTACAGCTATAACTTTGATCTTCTTTGCTCAATTTCTTTGAGACGCTATCAATGGAATTGAAGCCATTTTTTTGACATTCCTAAGAATATATTTCTACTTTTTAATGATAAAGTTCTGTACGGTACTTTTGTGACTCCTATTAATTCTTAACAAATCCATTTCATTGAAGAATCAATTGACTGACCAGTAAATATTAGTTTGTTTTCTTGCGACTGGCTGAGGCCCATCTTTATCGAATTCTGTATATTACCAAAGCAATTTGAGAACTAAATTCTTTCTATGAATTTCATTTTCTAAACCAATTAGATTAACCCAAATCAATGACTACTACTCAAGAGATTTACAAACCCAAAAATCATATCCGAATCGTCACGGCGGCCTCACTTTTTGATGGGCATGATGCTGCAATCAATATCATGCGGCGAATTATCCAAGCAACCGGTTGTGAAGTGATCCACCTTGGACATAATCGGTCCGTGCAGGAAATCGTTGATTGTGCCATTCAAGAGGACGTCCAAGCAATAGCCATCACTTCCTATCAAGGTGGTCACGTAGAGTTTTTCAAGTACATGTATGATCTGCTCAATGAAAATGGCGCAGGCCATGTGAAAATATTTGGAGGGGGAGGGGGAACTATTCTTCCTGAAGAAATCAAAGCACTTCATGCCTACGGGATCAATAGAATCTATGCACCTGATGACGGACGTGCTCTCGGATTACAGGGTATGATCAATGACCTTGTAAGCCAATGCGACTTTGCTATTGGGGATGAATTGCCTGAGGGTTTTATATTAGGCAGAGATCATAAGGAGCACGTAGGAAGAGCAATTTCAGCATTTGAAAATTTTCCGGAAAACTCTAAAACTGTTTTAGATCACGTAAGAAAGGAAAGCAACATCTCTAAAGTGCCTGTTTTGGGAATCACTGGAACCGGTGGTTCTGGTAAATCTTCCTTAGTAGATGAGTTGGTGCGTCGTTTTGTGATGGATTTTGAAGATAAGACGCTTGCCATTATTTCTGTGGATCCATCGAAGCGAAAGACTGGCGGAGCACTTCTTGGAGATCGGATTCGCATGAATGCCATCAATCACCCCCGCGTTTTCATGCGGTCTTTAGCAACTCGTCAGTCTAATCTAGCCCTTTCCAAATATGTGCAGGATGCAGTGGATACGGTGAAGGCCGCTGGTTTTGATATGGTGATCCTGGAGACTTCCGGAATTGGGCAATCTGATACAGAAATCATCGAACACTCTGACTTATCACTCTATGTAATGACTCCTGAATATGGCGCAGCATCACAATTAGAAAAGATTGATATGCTGGATTTTGCCGATGTGATTGCCCTCAATAAATTTGACAAACGAGGTGCTTTAGATGCAGTCCGAGACGTCAAGAAGCAATATAAGCGGAATCATAACCTTTGGGAGATAGCGGATGAGGATATTCCGGTTTTTGGAACGATCGCTTCGCAATTCAACGATCCAGGAATGAATAAGCTGTATCGCGCATTAATAGGTAAAATTAACGAGAAACATCCCGGTTGGGAGAGTAGCTTTGAACTGACAGCCGGAACCTCAGAAAAGATTTATATCATTCCTCCCGCTAGAATTCGATACCTCTCTGAAATTGCTGAGGTGAATCGGAACTACGACTCTTGGGTAGAAGTACAAAAGGATATTGCACAGCAACTTTACAGTATCTCCAAATCAATCGAAGCGATTCAAAGGTTGAAAATCGAAGACAAAGATCGATTAATCAAAGCGCTACAGGAAGTCTATGCTCAAGTAGCACTTGGCTTAGATCCAAAAAATAAGAAATGGCTTGATGAATGGGATCAAGAGGTACAACGCTACCAAGATGATTTTTTTGTCTTCAAAGTAAGAGATAAGGAAATCAAGATTCAGACCTATTCCAAGTCACTTTCAGATTCTCGTATTCCAAAAATTTCTCTGCCAAAATATGAGGCTTGGGGTGATCTGTTGAAATGGGGACTTCGGGAAAATGTACCTGGTAAATTTCCGTATACAGCTGGAGTTTTTCCTTTCAAACGAGAAGGAGAAGATCCTACTCGGATGTTTGCAGGTGAGGGTGGACCGGAGCGGACCAATAAGCGCTTCCATTATGTGTCCAAAGACATGGCGGCTAAACGGCTTTCTACAGCTTTTGATTCGGTTACACTTTATGGCGAAGATCCGGATTATCGGCTGGATATCTATGGGAAAATCGGAAACTCAGGTGTGAATGTATGTTGCCTGGATGATGCAAAAAGGCTTTATTCAGGGTTCAATCTGGTAGACCCAATGACTTCGGTATCCATGACTATTAATGGTCCGGCGGCTACGATGACAGCATTTTTCATGAATACTGCGATTGATCAACAATGTGAAGTATACATCAAGGCAAATGGTTTGATAGATGAGATCAATCAAAAAATTAATGACATCTATACTGCAAAGGGAATTCCAATACCTACCTACAACGCTGAAATTCCAGCAGGAAATGACGGGTTGGGTTTAATGCTTCTTGGAGTGACAGGTGATCAGGTTTTACCTGAGGAGGTTTATTCCAAAATCAAAGCTGAAACCATATCAAAAGTTCGGGGAACGGTTCAAGCGGATATTTTAAAAGAAGATCAAGCACAAAATACGTGCATCTTTTCGACTGAGTTTTCACTTCGTCTGATGGGCGATGTGCAGGAGTATTTCATCGAGAACAGCATCCGCAATTTCTATTCTGTGTCTATTTCAGGATACCATATTGCTGAGGCTGGAGCAAATCCGATCACACAGTTAGCGCTGACACTTTCCAATGGATTTACCTATGTGGAGTATTACGTGAGTCGTGGAATGGATATCAATCATTTCGCTCCAAATCTTTCTTTTTTCTTTTCGAATGGAATCGATCCCGAGTATGCAGTTATTGGGCGAGTAGCAAGAAGAATTTGGGCAAAGGCAATGAAGTTAAAATATGGAGCAAATGAGCGTTCTCAGATGCTGAAGTACCACATTCAGACCTCAGGTCGATCGCTGCATGCGCAAGAAATTGACTTCAATGATATACGTACTACACTTCAGGCACTTTACGCGATTTATGACAACTGCAACTCCCTTCATACCAATGCTTATGATGAGGCCATCACTACTCCAACAGAGGCGTCAGTTCGTCGCGCAATGGCTATTCAACTGATTATCAATAAGGAATTGGGACTTACGAAAAATGAAAACCCGATTCAAGGTGCCTTCATCATAGAGGAATTGACAGACTTGATAGAGGAGGCTGTCTATGTAGAGTTTGATCGAATCACTGAAAGAGGAGGAGTCTTAGGAGCAATGGAAACGATGTACCAACGTGGAAAGATTCAGGAAGAAAGTCTTCATTATGAAATGCTCAAACATACTGGAGAATATCCGATAATTGGGGTAAATACTTTTCTCTCCTCCGATGGTTCGCCAACTGTCACTCCAGGCGAAGTGATTCGAGCAACACAAATTGAGAAAGAAGCTCAAATCACAACCCTAAAAAATCTTCATGCTTCAAATCCTGCTAGAGTATCCGATCACCTGCAACGACTCAAATCTGCGGCAATAAAGAATGAAAACGTTTTTTCTGAATTAATGGAGGCAGCGAAGTATTGCTCATTAGGTCAGATTACCAATGCGCTCTATAAAGTAGGAGGGCAGTACCGAAGAAATATGTAAGCAAAAAATTAAAAAACAAAAAAGGAGAAAGAAAAAAATGTCGTTAAGGCCTATTATTTCTTATTAAGATTAATGTGATCATCCTCAATTATGCCAGTAAGCTAATTTTCTTTGCTCAACTGGCAGGAGGAATCGCCACAGCCAGGCAGGCCCGCCACAGCGAGGCAGGCAAATGACGTTCCGATAGCCGTCGGAAGAAGTAACGGCAGTACTAGTGTTTACCATATATTAAGTCGTTTCTTGCATTTTATTGGTGAAATTGAGGATGTACATAAAAATTAAAACCTGAAAAACGATGTCAAAAAGAAATGTAATGGTTCGAATGAAAGCGGACTTTGAGTACGAAGCAGTCAATCCACAAGGAAATGAAGTGCATATTGACATGCATGATGCGCTTGAGAAAAAAGCGCAGTCCCCTATGGATTTATTGCTTTCGGCAGTTGGGAGTTGTGCCTCTGTGGACGCGGTATTGATGATGCGGAAGAAACGTAAGACGATAACTGATTTCTATGTGGAGGTAGAAGGAACTCGAAATGATGGAGTACCAGCTTACTATACTGAAATTGAATTGAAGTTTACGTTAGTTTCACCGGATGCAACATCAGAGGAGTTTAAAAAAGTAGTAGCACTTTCGGTTGAGAAATATTGCTCGGTAATCTCATCATTACAGTCAAAAGTCAGTTTCTCCGCTGAAGTAAAAAGACCTGAATGAGAGTTGTAAAGGAATTTATTCAGGAGGAAATACGAATCAGTATTTTCTCTTGGAACAATAAATATATTATCAAATACGAGTTTGGTCCTATGGAACAGACCTTCAAGGTCAGCGAAATGGATGTCCTGGAGGAGTCTGATTTGGAAAGCTTTTGGTCCGGAGAGTTTTTTGATAAAGTAAAAATAAGATTTGTAGAAATGGGGAATTCATTTCGTACTCAGGTGGAAAATTTATAGTTTTCAAAAATTAATTTAGCTATGAAAGGGAAAAGTATAACATTACTTGTTGTGATTTCGCTATTCTCTTCTTGTGAGCGATCTAACTCATCCAAAAATCAAACTGATTCCAGCAGTTTAATTCAGATTGTCGAAGACATCGAAGCTGAACTTTCATTACTCAATAGTGAAATTGTTCTTTTGAAAGATTACAATGAAAGCCTGCTCGCTAGGCGGAAAAGTATCCTTCAAAATGCTTCGCTTGCTCCTTATAAATTTGAAGACGGTTTTTCCACAAATATTCCGGGCAGAGACTTCAATTTAAGTTCGATCGTCATTACCGAAAAGACTCCAAGCTTGCTGGAAGCTCTTGAGGAAATTAAGCTTACCAACTCATTGGATTCGGTTTTTAAGGCAGTTAAGAATAAATATAGTTTTGTAGCTCAGGTCTATTCCAACTCTTCCATGCAGGTTTCCCGGGTTTTTCCGGCGTATGATGCAAAAGAGTTGATTACAACAGATATTGATCTGGTCAATTATAATTTTTATTATGAAGCAAATGAGGAAAATAATCCTTCAAAGGGTCCGGTCTGGATTCCAGACGCTTATGTAGATCCGGCTGGAAGAGGTTGGATTTTGTCATTAATTCACCCCATTTATACTGAAGAAAAGCTTTTTGCGGTGATAGGAATTGATATTACGGTGGACGAAATAATCGCCCGGTATCTGAATTCTGGGGATGAAAACCTTATAATAGCAACGAAAAATGGAGATATAGTCGCAGCGGGTGCTTCTGTAATCGAAGCATTGAACTTTCCTCCGTTAAAAAACCATATTTATAGAGAAATTATTGTGGAGGACAATTTTCGAATTTCAAACTATAATCTTTTCAATAGTAAAAATCGAGAAGTCCGGCTCATGGCAAATGAGTTTTTGTTTAAAGAAAAATCAACTTTTGAGTTTAATGGGGAGTATAGCCCTAAATCCGCGCGGATGGTCTATTTTGAGTTAATAGATTGGGTACTCATCGAAGTTAATATTTGAAGAAATGAATTTTTTCACGAATTACCGGAAAGATTTTTTTGCTACACTTGCAATTGGTGTAACCTTAGTTTTTTTTATTATTCTCCTCGGTGTGAGTTTTTTCAAGGCCATAATATCCACAGAAACTTCCTCCAAAAAAGCATTCTTGATGAAGCAGACTGAGCTTGCTTCCAATGGATTAACCCTTGAACTGAATAAATTTGAAGAATCTTCGGCACTGCTTATGGACTATTTGGAAGATTCAGATCTGGACGAGGAGGATTATAGGGAGAAACTCACTGACGCGGTGAAGCGCGTGTTTAAAAATTACCATGGCTTAATCGATACGGTATATATCGATCTCAGGGATTCCATCATCTTTTTTACCCAGACTCCGAGAAACGATTTCATCCGGCAGGAATCTTTGGTAAAGTTTCCTGATTTGAATCCTTCGCGATCTATCTTTTGGGTCCAGGGACAGATTCACCCATTTAAAATTTTTTTTTATCTCAACCCTGTTGCATTCACAAAAGACTATGTTGAAAACTTCTATATCGATCCACAAGCGATAAAAATACTTTACTTCAAAGGTGAATTTTGGGATTTGAGTGTGGGAAAAAAATACGAGTTTCTGACTGTAGAATCTAAAGTTCCAAATCAAATTTTAACTGATTTGAAAATAGGTGTATTCGGAGTTTATGAATCAGACTGGAATTTTAATGGCAAACCAATCAACGGCATACTAACTCAGTATCCTTTCAATTTTGGATCGATTAGTGATCAAGCGGCTTTACTATTTATTGGGGAATCTGAATCTATTATACTTGGTATTTACAATACCTACTTTTTACTTTATATCGGATTGATTGTTTTGATTATTGGCACCATTATACTGTTTGCACTTTCATTGAAAAATAATCTGGAGTCTCAACGTTTGCTTTCAAAAAATGCAGATGAGATTTCAACGCTTTTCGATCAGCAAAATTTACTTTTAAGAGAACTCAAGGGCTTTGTATATTTTCATGATGCACAAGGTAATATCACCAGAATTTCAGATGAAGTGAGTGAAGTTTTGGGCATTCCAAAGCGTCTGTTCATAAAAGATTTTGAACATACCAAAAATCAGAAGGATGCCATAAAAATCAAAGGTTTAGTTAGGAAAGCTTTGAAAGAAAACAAGACGTATATCGATTTTGAGTATGATTTTATTTCCTTTGAGAAACAAAATATACGTTTGAGAATTTTCGAAAAGTTAGTCTTTGATTCTACAGGTAGTTTTAGTGGCGGCATTGGTATTTGTACAGATATTACCGATCAATTTGAAAGAAGACAGGAGCTTATACAGAGCGAAAACCGACTTCGCACGCTTATTGAAAATATTCCTGATATCTTATTTATCTATGATAATGAAGGTTACATTTTAGATTTCAAAATTAAAACTGCTCGATTTGGGATCAATCCAAATGTGGATTTAATCGGTAAAAATATTTCTGAAGTGATTGAAGATGATCAATCTGAAACCATGGTTCAGGGTTTTAAGAAAGCCAGTAAAACTCGTCAAATTCAAACTGTAGAGTTACAGTCAACTTTTATGGACGATGTAACGTATTGTGAGGTTCGATTTTTTCCCTTAGATAAAGATAAAGTTATGTCGATAGCAAAGGATGTGACTCCACAGCGAATATGGGAGAAAGGACTCTTACAAGCGATGAATGCAGCTGACCAAGCCAGTAAAGCAAAGTCAGAGTTTTTGGCAAATATGAGCCATGAGATTAGAACTCCTATGAATGGGCTATTGGGAATTATTGATTTATTGGATCAAACTGACTTGGATGAAGTTCAGAGTGAATACATGGATATTATCAAGAACTCTGGAAATTCATTATTGGCGATCATTAAGGACATTTTGGATTATTCAAAAATTGAGGCTGGAAAGATCGAGATATATCCTAGCATTTTTGTTCCCAAAATCGAGTTTCAAAAACAAGTTTCAATTTTGTCAGGATTGGCTAAAAGAAAGAAAATCAACCTGATTGTCGAATTCGCAGAGATTACAGATAAATTAGTAGAAGGCGATCTAGAGAAATTGATGCAAATTTTTCTAAATCTTGTGGGAAATGCAATAAAATTTACACCAAAGAATGGAGAAGTTCGTATTAATGCTGCTATCGAAAACGTCGCAAATGAATTAATTCAACTAACAATCAGTGTGAAAGATTCAGGCATAGGAATTCCTGAGGAGCTGATACCTCAATTGACTGATCCGTTCTACCAAGTGGAAAGCACCAGTTCTAGACCTTATCAAGGGACGGGGCTAGGCTTAGCGATTTCCAAAAGATTGATTGAGCTCTTAGGTGGAGAGCTTAAGATTTCCAGTAAAATAAATGAGGGCTCAATTTTTACTTTTACCGCATTACTCAAGAAGGTAATGAACCCAAATCTGAGAACTGTGGTATCCACTCAACCAGAAAGACAGAGCTGGATTGGGATGGCTTCTGAGTTTCCGCTACGAATCCTGCTAGCTGAAGACAATGATCTTAATATTAAGCTGATGACTCTTATGCTTACACAATTAGGTTATTCATTTGAAGTGGCAAAGAATGGGAAGGAATCAATCAATCTAGCTAAAAAATATAATTTTGATTTGATCTTAATGGATGTTCAAATGCCAGTCCTGAACGGTTTGGAAGCGACACAACTCATTCGTAAAATGCCGGAAAACAACAGTGTTTTCATTATAGGACTTTCTGCAAACGTTTTTGACGAGGATCAAAAGAAAGCCATGGAATCCGGAATGGATGATTATTTAACTAAGCCGATTCGGCTTGCAGCATTAGCTGCAAAGCTAAAATTCTATTCAACTAGTTTAGTAACACGAGCGAAGTAAAAAGACCAGCTTTGTTAGCTGGTCTTTTTTTTAAAGCGAAGTGTTTAGATCAAAACCCTCTAAATAATCGGCGACTTTCTTTACAAACATTCCCCCCAAAGATCCATCTACAACTCTGTGATCATAGGAATGCGAAAGGAACATCTTGTGACGAACAGCAATCACATCACCGGTGGCTGTCTCGATAACAGCAGGTTTCTTGACTATGGCTCCAATAGCCATTATAGCTACCTGAGGCTGGAGAATTATAGGAGTTCCCATCACATTTCCAAAGGACCCTACATTCGATACCGTATAAGTTCCATCCGCTAGATCATCTGGAGACAACTTATTTGTTCTAGCACGATGAGCTAAGTCGTTAACTTTCTTTGAAATGCCAACGAGGTTTAACTGATCAGCATTTCTAATTACTGGAACGATAAGATTACCACTCGGTAATGCTACCGCCATTCCTATATTTATATCTTTCTTTTTGATGATTCGATCTCCATCTACGGAAATATTGATCATTGGAAAATCACGAATTGCTTTTGCAACTGCTTCAATGAAGAAAGGAGTAAATGTGATTCCCTCTCCGTACTTTTCTTTGAAAGCATCTTTATGCTTGTTTCTCCAAAGCACGATATTTGTCATATCTGCTTCCACAAATGAAGTCACGTGAGCAGATATTCGCTGTGAATCTATCATTCGCTGTGAGATCATTTTTCGTAAGCGATCCATTTCGAATATCTCGTCAGTTGCAGCAGCACTTACCTGAACTTTCGGTGGCGAACTAGGTGGAGTTGCTTCTACCACTGGTGCTGGGCTTTTCGCTTTGCGATTTGAGAGGTAAGTGAGTATGTCCTGCTTCGTCACTCTATCCTCTTTTCCAGTACCGGGAATTTCAGCCAGTTCGCTTAGCGAAATTTTCTCCTCCTTTGCTATACTATGTACGAGCGGGGAATAAAATCTTGAATCATCGGTAACACTGGGCTCCTTGTCCGATACCAATAAATCAGTATGAACTGGAGCAGCTTTGATTACCTCTTCTTCAGGATCTGATGTTGCTTCCGGTAACTCCTCTTCCGCTTCCGCAGTGTAAGTCTCCAGTATTGCAATGGGTGCTCCAACAGCTACCACGTCACCTTCTTTGACCAAAATCTTTTTCAAGATACCTGCATGGATGGATGGGACTTCGGTATCCACTTTATCAGTAGCTACCTCTAGCACGGATTCATCTTCTTCGATAGAATCCCCCTCCTTTTTGAGCCAGGTGAGTACAGTACCCTCTGTGATACTTTCGCCCATTTTGGGCATTAGCATTTCTACACTTGCCATTATGATTTAATTGGGTTTATATTCAAAATTAAATTTTATCATATACTATCACAAATGTTTCAAGTGAAATATTGTTTACTATTTCTTAGAAATACAAATTCGTAACATGTTAAGAACTGTGATACCAGTCAATTGAATGTTCAGCATTCGGTCTTGGGTGAGTTGCACTTTTTTGGTCTCAACACGTCCCTCCATTGCGCAGGCAACCCAGACTGTACCAACCGGTTTCTCTTTGGTCCCTCCGTCAGGACCCGCAACTCCACTACTTGCCAATCCAAAATCAGCATTGAAAAGCGTTCGAATACCTATCGCCATTTCTCGAACCGTTTCCTCACTTACTGCTCCAAATCCGCTCAGGGTATCTTTATTCACACCCAAGATCTCATTTTTGAACTGATTATGATAAGGAATCACTCCGCCTTGATAGTAAGCGCTGCTTCCTGGGACACTGGTGATCAAATGAGAAACATAACCACCGGAGCAACTCTCGGCTAAAGCTATGGTTTTCTTTTCGGCCTTCAACAGTTTGCCAATTGCTGTTTCCAAAGTTTCAGCATTGAATCCGTAAACATATTTTTCGATCAAAGGCATCACTGCATCAATTTGCTCATCGATGGCCTTTACTAACTCTTCTTTCGAACTCCCAAAACCTGTCAATCGAAGTTTTACATGGCCCAGCGATGGGAGGTAAGCCAATCGAATCGAATGTGGCAGGGATGTTTCCCAATCCGAAATCAAATCAGCAAGCCAGCTTTCGCCTATACCCACAGTTTTGATGATTTTATGATGAATTATCGGGAGAGTGAAAATCTCTGGAAGCTTTGGAAGAACAAAATCCTTCATAAGTTTTCTCATTTCATAGGGTACACCAGGCATTGACATCCAATACCTGTCATTTTGCTCAAACCACATTCCTGGTGCAGTCCCGACCTCATTCGGTACGTAAGTACAGCAAGTAGGCAAATGACCCTGAAGAATATTCAATGGAGTCATTTCTCTTCCCCTTCGTGCGAAATATTCACTGACTGCCTTGACGGCTTCTGGGAATTCTACGATTTCACAACCGAAAAACTCGGCGAGTAATGGCTTGGTCAAATCATCTTTTGTCGGACCAAGTCCACCTGTAATCAGTATGATGTCAGCTCTTTTTTGCGCAGATTCAAATGCGGCTAAAACATCCTTCCGATCATCACCCACAGTCGTTTTCCGTACCACTTTCACACCCTTTAGATCAAGTTCCTGACTGATCCAATGACTGTTGGTATCTACTATCTGTCCATAAAGCAACTCATCTCCTATGGTTATTATCTCCGCTGTTACTACTTTCATCATGATTTTTTATTACCGAACGTTTGACTTTCGAAGAATTTTTGAGAATACCGTAGGAAAAAAACGTTTGAGATATACCCCATAGGTTTCTTTTCCCCCGATGTAAACTTCCTCTTTTTTTGACTTCATCGCAGCAAATATTTCTGTCGCGCATTTTTCAGGCTTCATGCCGTTTGCTTGCGCTTGATCCATTTCATTGAGTGTAGTTCCATCTGCAGTCAATGCATTTATGGACACGTTGGTATGAATGAATCCAGGACAAATCAGAGTAACGTAAATTTGATCCTTGAAATGCTCCGACCTCAAGGTTTCAAAGAAGCCATGAAGTGCATGTTTTGATGCCGCATAGCTAGATCGGAATTGAGTTCCAAATTTCCCCACTAATGAAGTTATGACTCCAAAATGCCCCGATTTGTTTGCAATAAAGTGTGGGAGTAAAGCTTTGGTCAATGCTACTGTTCCAAAGAAGTTGACCTCCATCAGCTTTCGGTCTACAGCTAGCGGAGTCTCAAAAATCAGCGAACGCTGGCTCAGGCCTGCATTATGAAGCATAACCTCTACTTTCCCAAAAGCTTGGATAGCCTCAGCTGTTTTTTGCTCAAAAGACGAAATGGCTTCTAAATCCAAAGGCAATACATAACAACTTTCAGGATGCATACTCTGGGCTTTCACTTGTTGCAACTTCTCTTCTTTCCGTGCTGAAAGAATCACTTGGTATCCTTTTGCATTGTAGAAATAGGCTGCTGCTTCTCCAATTCCAGAAGATGCTCCAGTGATCCAAATGGTCTTTTTCGACATGTTAGGACTTGATTCGGGTATAATTCACAAAAGAGAAAGCGTATTCGTGTTTCTCATCCTGAGGATGAAATTCCCGGAAAGTTTCCTCCCATTCGCTATGATCAAATTCTGGGAAATACGCGTCTCCATCAGGACTAGCTTCCACCTCAGTCAGCAGAAGTTCATCGGCTAAAGGAAGAGTCTGTGTGTAGATTTCTCCTCCGCCGATTATAAAAAGTAAATCGATTCCAATTTTCTTACAGAATATAAATGCCGACTCCACCGAACCAAAGACGTAGTGACCTTCCGGTACTTGATAGGAGGGATTTCGTGTAATGACCAAATGAGTTCGATTGGGAAGAGGCTTACCGAGTGACTCAAAGCTTTTTCTCCCCATAAGGATGTAGTGGTCGGAGGTAATGGATTTAAATCGCTTAAAGTCGATAGGTAATCGCCAGGTCAGGTTATTTTCTTTGCCTATAACATTATTTTTTGCTACAGCTGCAATTAGGGAAATCTTCATTTTCAATAGTCTTTAGGTTGAATATAACAGCCCTCAATCTGATAAAAAACTATTAGTAACATAATTACTGTTGCTTTCTAGCCTGCATCATATTTGGATACTCACTCATTAAGAATATCTGAGGTGCGGACGCTTGAATATCAACAACTTTCATAATAACTTCAGATCCATCAGTAGATTTGAAGTCCATTTCCATAAAATTCCCTTTTGGCATATTGGCAAAATGATCTGCATACTTTTCCTGCATCTTGCTTGTGGCAAATGGACTATTACCACTCCAGAATGAACTCGAATCATTAATCAGTTCTTCAGTGATCCAATAGTTCCCTTCCCCATCTTCGCTTTTCATATGGTATTCCTCGCAGCTGTAGCCTAAGATGTCTTTGGTATTCCCCGTCTTTTTGATAGAATAATCCAAATCTTCTTCCAAAATATCAGAATCATCTATTACCTGATCGAAATCTAATTTATAAGCGAAACTACTTTTTGATTCTTTATTTTCCATCAGTAGGATCGAGGCTTTACGCTCCATATCAAAAATCATGTTGGTGATGGTGCCAGGATTCTTTGGATCGGTTATTTCCATCCCGGTATAGTTGGATGATTCGCTGAGAAATGACTTCATTTTCATTGGCTCAATGGTTTCCCCTTTTTTGTCTTTGGTCTGAATCTCCATCACTATATATCCCGTGAAATTATAGGTCTCAGCAGTGGGGACCTGTTCACCGATTCCAGCAAGTATTGCCTCCATATCAAAATTGATAGGCGATCGGGTAGAGTCCGCTCCAAACAGTCCCCCCAACTGCTTTTCAAGCTGACGAGTCATCATTTTTTCCGCCTCTAGCTGGACTTTCCTTTCTATGGCGCTTTCCATACCTTGAGAAGCGGATTGCTTCAATTTTTTGATGAATTGTGCGTCGCTAGTACTTGTAATGAATACGAACGAAAAAATAAATACGAACTTTAATCCTAAGTGTTTCATGATGGATTAATTTAAAAGTGATTGAAAAAGAATAGAAGTTCGAAAAAATCAATCGGAAATTGAAATAATTACTGAAAAATCTCAGACCACACAAATAGGTCTTAAGCAAAATGGAAAAACTCATTTCACATAAGACCAAAAAAATCCTCAATAAAAGTTTTAAAACGGGTACTTATTGACTGCTTCTTCCAGATTTTAAGAGGAGATTCAGAGGTAACTTATAGCCCATTTCAAGCATAAAACCATTTAATGTACCCGCTGATTCGAAACTGACTGGATTTCCGTTTGCCTCTCCTGTAATATCAAGTACTCCAACTTTTGGACTTCCAAAATTCTGAGAGATTTTGAAATTAATCAAACTGGAATTGAAAATGGATAACTCAGCATATACGCCTGCATTGAAAAATATCTTACCGTTTATATCCAAATCCCCGATGCTGTAGTTTAATCGATAATCTATTCCACCACCACCAAAACCACCACTTCTACTGTATTCCATATTGCCAGCTATGATATAATAGGCAGAAAAAGTTGGTCCTACTCGGAGTCGACTTTTATCACCGATCAAGAAATCATACTTTAAAGTCAACGGAATCGCATTTATATTTTCATTCTGGATGGAATTTACTGTTCCAATATTGGGTAGCGAAACACGTGTAGCATTTCCAAAAGTGCTGTAGCCTGTTTCGGTACTTAATGCATTAAACCGATATCCTCCGCCAAAAGTGTTTCCACTGGTATGGAGTGAAAGTCACTTGATTATAATTCTGTGGTGGCCCGCCATAAATATCCAAATTAAATTTGTACTGAGCTCCGGCGTGGTGATTACTGTTCACAGGCCTTTATCTGGTTGTATGTGACGCCGCCGGCGTCTTTTCCACCATATCACCAGTAATAAAAATAGTCAATAGAGTCAGATGGATTAGAATCGTCAGAAAATGATCAATTCTTAGTAGGTACATCCGAAAAGATGCCCTCAGCCAAATTTGTTACTGATTTAATTTGAAAAATCCCTCCCGACATTTGGGACAGGCTTTGCCCCCTTTGATTGCGTTGGTTATCGGGAGAGGAATTTGATCCCATTCCAATCAAGATTTTCTTTTAATTCCGTACGTGCACGTAGTAGCATAAACATAACTTTTAATTCCAATCTTTAAAAATTATACCCTCTCAAAAAGTCTCCGATCTTCATCCGTTTTTTACCCTCAAGTTGAAGTTCAAGAATTTCTAAGCTTCCAGCTCCGGTTTGAAATTTCAAAAATGTTTTCCCATCCGTGTTGTAGTTCCCAAAAGTTACGTCTGACAAGTTTTCTTCAGATATATCAGTTTTAAAAATCTTACAAAACTTCCCATCCAAAGCGGTCCAAGCGGCAGGGTAAGGTGAAAGCCCACGAATCAAGTTATGAATGGACTCAGCAGAATTCGCCCAATCGATTTCTCCTGTTTCCTTGAAGATTTTTGGAGCATGATGCATTGCTTCTGACTCGTCTTGTGGAAGTGCAACTACCTTATCTGCTACTATCGATTCCACTGTTTTCAAAACCAGTTTTGCTCCCAGTTCCATCAATTTTTCATAGACCGAACCTAAATCGTCTTCAGGAAGAATCGCTACTTTTTCTTGGAAAATAATACTTCCGGTATCGATTTCATGCTTGAGAAAAAAGGTAGTCACTCCAGTTTCTTTTTCGCCATTGATGATTGCCCAGTTGATCGGAGCTGCCCCACGGTAATTGGGAAGCAGTGACGCATGGAGATTAAATGTACCGATTGGAGGCATATCCCAGACTGCTACAGGAAGCATCCGAAAAGCAACTACAATCTGTAAATCTGCTTTTAAAGCCCGTAACTCATCTTGGAATTCAAGGGATTTTAAATTGGTCGGTTGTAGAATATGTAGACTATGTCTCACCGCAGCTTCTTTGACGGGGGAAGGGATCAATTTTTGTCCACGACCTTTTGGTTTGTCTGGAGCTGTGATTACGCCTACTACATTCCAGTTATTTTGGACTAATAACTCAAGGGCAGGAACAGCAAACTCTGGCGTTCCCATATAGATGATTCGAAGTGATTTGGACATACTTTTTAAGTTGTTGACTAGAAATTTTGTTTAAACAATTGGTTTTAGAAGTACAGCCTAGCGTACCGTAATTAAGAGCTACGTGCATCAACTTTTCTATCAATAAAAGATAAAAGCATATCCAATTTTATAATTTATAAAGCCGTAACGAACTACCGAAATGGTCGCAGTAGTCTTTCTTCCAGAAAAGTGAAGAAGTATCGTTACCGGCACTATTCGATACATTCAACTCGAATTATTTATAAATCAGATATTTTTCTCTTAGCCTCTTGTACGATTCAAGGTCTGATTGCCAAGAAGCCTCAATTTCTGATGCAGTTTTCCCTGCTAGTATCATTTTTCTCAACTGATCAGTACCTGCTAATGTGTTAAAGTAATCGGTGAAAAAGGCGTTCCCTTTTCCAGATTTTTGATAGGCATCCAACAGGTATTTCAATGTGAACTGGTGATTGAGTGATTCATTTCTCAAGTCAACTCCATAGCAGACTTTATCTTGTAGTGGCGGAGTTTTGGACATGCCCTCGATGGAGACAGGAGTGAAGGTGAATTTTCCAAAAGCAGGATCTGGATAGCCGTAAGTCTGAAATGGGAAAAACGTGCCTCTACCGAGTGATACGATCGTACCTTCAAAAAAGCAGGTGCTGGGGTAAAGCCGGATGGATAGATCATTTGGGAGATTTGGAGAAGGCTTTACCGGAAGTTTGTATCGGATATTGTGTGTCCAGTTTCCAACGGGGATTATTTCAAGATTCGCTTGAAGACCTCCTTTGAGCCATTTTTCGCCATTGATCATCTTTGCTAATTCTCCTACAGTCAAGCCATGTACCACAGGAATGGGGTGCATGCCCACAAAACTTTCGAATCCAGACTTCAAAATCGGACCGGCGATGTAGTCTCCATTTGGATTTGGGCGATCAAAAATCAGCACAGGAATACCATTTTCTGCGGCAGCTTCCATCACGTAATGCATCGTTGAGATATACGTATAGAATCTCACTCCCACATCCTGAAGATCAAAAATGATCAGATCTAAATCCTTGATTTGATCGGCTTTGGGCTTTTTGTTAGTTCCGTACAGTGAAATTATCGGAAGCTTGGTTTTGGAATCAATCGTATTATCCACTTTCTCACCAGCATCCGCCACTCCACGAAAGCCATGCTCGGGGACAAATACTTTTTTCACCGAGATTCCTTGTTCCAATAAAAAATCAACCACATGCTGCTGATTGCTTTGGGTAAGAATACTTGTCTGATTAGCTACGATACCTACGGATTTGCCAGCTAGTTTTGAAAGATATAATTCAGGCTGATCAGCTGCCGTAAGAATTGTCGTTTTCTGGGTCTTTAGCTCAGCGGCAGGGAAGATCAGGAACAGGGATAGACCGAAAATGAAAATAAAGGACATGAGTTTCATTTGCTTCATGTTATTTTGCAGAGTATTTCAACAAATTAACGCAGTCAATTGAACCTTTCCTATTTCATTGCTAAAAGAATCAGCTTCAAAGGCTCCGGTGGGTTTTCGGTCACTATCTATAAAATCGCAGTTGGAAGTTTAGCGCTGGGCCTGGCGGTTTCTATTATAGCCTTTATGGTTTTAGGAGGTTTTCAAAAGACAATTTCTGATACGATTTACGGTTTCACGGGACACTTTCAAGTCCAACGTTTTACAATGGGCAATGACTTTGAGGAATCTCCTTTTTCTCTACAGTCGGATTTTGTTCAAAATCACACCAAGCTCGATTTTATAAGTGGTATCCAATCTTTTGCACACAAGGCGGCTCTAATAAAAGGAGAGGAAGAGGTACAAGGCGTTTTAATGAAGGGAGTCGGGCAAGACTTTGACAGTCTGCGATTCAAACCCTACTTAATTGAAGGTAGATTATTGAAGATTCCTACCGAAGGCACCTCCAACGAGGTCATGTTAAGCTCCTTCATTGCCAATAAGTTAAATCTCAAAGTAGGAGATAAGATTACCTTGTATTTTGTGCAAGAACCTCCACGGTTCAGACGTGTTCAAATTGTCGGCATATTTCGGACATACTTAGAGAATTTTGATGAAAAAATTATACTGGGTGAGCTTCAGACTATTCGCAATCTGAATGGTTGGTCAAACGACCAAGTTGGAGGCTTGGAAGTATTTTTGAAAAACACTAAAAATATTCAGGACAATTACTTCCAAACAGAGTCAATTATCGATTATGATCTGAAACTTATTGATAACAGGGAAAAGTACTTGGAGATATTTGATTGGCTCAAACTTCTGGACACTAACGTCTATGTTTTTATAGGACTGATAGGTTTTGTGGCCATCTTCAATGTGGCAGCGATTCTGTTCATTTTAATTATGGAGCGAACTCAAATGATTGGAATGCTTAAAGCCCTTGGTGCATCAAATTCCCAAATCAGAAAGGTCTTTTTCTGGAATGGAATAAATATTCTTGTCCGTGGACTCTTGATAGGAAATGCAGTAGGACTGGGAATTGGTTTTATTCAGGACCAATTTCGATTTATTCCTCTTGATCCGGAGAGTTACTATATGAACTATGTACCGATCGATTGGAACTGGCCAATAATTCTTTTCATCAATAGTGGAATAATAATCCTTACGGCTGCCATTCTATGGATTCCGGTAATGGTCATCACCAAAATAGATCCTATCAAATCAATTAAGTTTGATTGAGTTTGTGTGGTTTGAAAATACTTAGCAACTTCATACAGATCACTCCAATTACTGCTTCTTTGAAGATGCTGCTACTCATTTTTGAAGTTCCTTTCGTTCGATCAGTGAAAATGATTGGTACTTCTATTAGTTTAAATCCAAGCTTCCAGGCAGTGAATTTCATCTCAATTTGGAAAGCATAGCCAATAAATTTGACCTCTTCTAACCTGATTCCCTGCAAGACGCTTTTATGATAACATTTGAAACCTGCAGTCGCATCCTTCACTGGAAGTCCAGTAATAAAATTCACATAAACACTTGCGAAATATGACATCAAAACTCGACCTATTGGCCAATTCACCACATTTACTCCAGTGATGTACCGAGAACCAATAGCGAGGTCATAACCCGACAGTGCACATGCCTCATACAGGCGAATCAAATCCTTAGGGTTATGTGAAAAATCTGCATCCATTTCAAAAATATAATCATAGTCATGCGCAAGAGCCCATTCGAAACCGTTGATATAAGCAGTTCCAAGTCCCATTTTTTGGTTACGCTGAACCAGATGCAGTCTGGTGCTGAAATCAGCTTGTAAGTCTATTACAGCCTTTGCAGTACCATCTGGACTTCCATCATCAACCACTAACAACTCAAAATCACCGTCAAGATTCATAACTTCATAGGTAATATCACGAATATTTTCTATCTCATTATAGGTAGGTATAATGACAAGTTTACGGTGCTTCATAGGTTTGATAAAGCCCAAAAGTAAGGTTTACCGTTCATTTTTGAAGAATGGTCACTATTATTTTTACGCTTTTCCTATTTTTGATAAAATTTAAACTATGCAAAAGCCTGTTGCCATCGTGAGCTATGTTTCCACTGGTACTTACGATTCCAATAACATCGATGAAGATGCGATTCTATCAGTACTTCTCAGCGAGCTCGAGATTCCCAATGAAATCATACCATGGTCCGTTGCAGACGAGGACTGGACTCGATTTTCATACTTATTGGTCAAATCAGTTTGGGATTACTTTGATTTCTATCCGCAGTTTCTACAATGGATAGCTGATCGAAAGTCAGAAGGAACCCCCGTTTTGAATAATTTGGATACCATTCGATGGAATTCTTCAAAAACCTACTTATTAGAAATTGAGGAAAAAGGTTTTCCGGTAATCGCTGGAAAATTACTGAAAAAAGGATCCCATTTTGACGAAGACTCAATCGCATCATATAGCAACGCTGTGACATTGGTGGTAAAGCCATTAGTGAGCGGTGGATCCAAGAATACCATAAAAATCCATGTTGATTCTTGGCAAAATCAAAGTACCAAAATCAATAAATTGCTGGAGCAGGAAGATTATTTGATTCAACCATTTATCAAAGAAGTACAGGAAGTAGGAGAGTACTCGTTGATTTTCTTCAATGCAAAGTTCTCTCATGCAGTGCTTAAAAGCCCTGCAAAGGAGGATTTCAGGGTGCAGCATTACTTTGGAGGAACAGTTTCAGTAATTGATCCAAGTCCTGAGTTGATGGAATCTTGTCAAAACCTGGTGACTGAATTTGCTTCAGAAAGTCTTTATGTCCGAGTAGATGGGGTGGTCATTGATGGACTATTTCATCTGATGGAGCTAGAGATGATCGAACCTTATCTATTCTTGGGATTAGCGGATCAAGCGATTCCCAATTATAAGACTGCTTTGAAAGCTCGATTGAAATAGCATTTAGATTAGACGCAGATTTCGGCTTGGTCTTGAGCGTAAAGGCTACCCTTGGATGCTGCCAACTTGAGAATTTGGCAGCCTTCATCATTGCCCAGTTTAGCCATGCAATAACCTTTCTTAGCCAGTGCTTCCACATGGTTGGGGTTTGCTTTCAATACTGATTCAAAATCTTCCAAAGCCCATTCGAAGTACCCAGCTTTCATCAATGCAAAACCTCTGTTATACCTTCCAAGATAATGATCTGGCTCAAACTTGACATAAGAATTGAAAGAAGCTGCACAGCCTAAAACATCTCCACGAAGTGCTCTGACCATACCTTGATAATAATATACTTTGGCAAATGTGGGCTTGAGATCCTTGGCCATCTCGAGAAATTGCTCCGCAGATTCATATTTCTGGAGCATCAGCTGTGTCCTGCCAACCAAGTATAGAATATCAAAGTCTTCGTGATCGATTGTGGCTGCACGAAGTAAATAGAGTTCTGCATCTATATATTTTTTCTCTTCAAAAAGAATTTTTCCTAGTCCAGCATAGGCCTGAGCATAATCTTGATCAAAGTCAATTATTCGTTCATAATCTGCTCTGGCTTTTCGGATTTCACCTATTTCTTCGTAAGAACGCGCTCTGAGATGAAGCGCTTTGAGATCAGTCACATGAAAAAACAGGTAACCATTCAATGCCGATATCGCCTCTTGATAGTTTCCTTTCTCATAAATACGCTCGATAGAAGGCAAATCTTCTGAGCAGGAACAAAAACCAAATAGTATCAGAAGAGTAGTTGTTGTATTTACACATCGTTTCATAACTAAATAAAACAAAAAATAAGACTCAGAAAAAATATTTTGTGTTAAATTTTCTGAGCCTCAGTGTTTTAAAGTACGCCTTTGGTACTTGGCAGTTGGTTGCTGTTCTTTGGGTCAATCATTACCGCCATTTTGATTGCGCGCGCCAGACCTTTGAAAATAGCTTCAATCTTGTGGTGCTCATTTTCACCTTCTGCTTTGATATTCAGGTTACATTTTGAAGTATCTGAGAAAGATTTAAAGAAATGGAAAAACATCTCAGTGGGCATGTCTCCGATTTTCTCCCGATCAAATTTTGCATCCCAAACAATCCAGGGTCGGCCGCCGAAATCAATTGCAACCTGTGCCAAGACATCGTCCATTGGAAGCAGGAATCCATAACGATAAATACCTTTTTTGCCTCCCAAAGCTTTTAAGTAAGCTTCTCCAAGTGCTAACCCTGTATCCTCGATGGTATGATGCTCGTCAATGTGCAAGTCACCATTTACCTTAATTTCCAAATCTGTACTACCATGCTTACCCAGCTGCTCGAGCATGTGATCAAAGAAATGTAAACCTGTTGAGATCTTGCATTGGCCACTTCCGTCTAGATTTAATTTGATTGAAATCTCTGTTTCAGAAGTCTTTCGGATCACTTGAGCAGTACGTTGGGGCATTTTCAGAAACTTGTAGATCTCATCCCAATCAGTTGTTACTAAGTCAGCCTCTTCGGCCTCATTTCCAATAAAGATAGCCTTAGATCCTAGGTTTTTTGCAAGCTTCACATCTGTCAATCGGTCTCCAATCACATATGAATTGGCAAGATCATAGGCCTCAGAAAAGTATTCTGTCAGCAATCCAGTATTTGGCTTTCGAGTCAGCGCATTTTCATGTTCGAAGGTCTTGTCCACATGAATCCCTTTGAAAAAAATATTCTCTTGTTCGAGTATTTTGAGCATTTTGTAGTGTGCTGGCCAGAAGTCTTTTTCGGGAAAAGAACTGGTTCCCAGACCATCCTGATTCGTCACCATTACCAATTCATAATCCGTTTCCTCAGCGATTTTCCGAAGATTGGAGATCGCCTTGGGAAGGAATTCTAATTTCTCCAAACTGTCTACTTGAAAATCGGTCGGTGGTTCTTTAATGATCGTGCCATCACGGTCAATAAATAATACTTTCTTTTTCATCACTTTTTAATTTTTTGAGGTAAAAATCTCAGAAAGTGCCTCTACCAAGCGCTCGTTTTCAGCGCGTACCCCTACAGTGATCCGAAGGCAATCTTCACAGAGAATTACTTTTGATCGATTTCTCACGATTATTTTTTTATCAATCAACTCATCATATACCAGATTTGCATTAGGCAGTTTGACTAGAAGAAAATTTGAATCAGAGGGATGAATTTTATTTATAAAATCAAAGCTTTCCAGTTGAGATTGTAAGCGCTCACGTTCTGAAAGGATTTCTACAATCATTGACTTCACTTTTCCATAATTATCCATAGCAGCCAAAACAGTATCTTGGGTCAGGCCAGAAATATTGTAAGGTGGCTTAATTCGATTGAGAATCTTGATCAAATCTTTGGAAGCGAATGCCATTCCGAGTCTGAGGGATGCTAAACCCCAAGCTTTTGAAAATGTCTGCATGACTACCAAGTTTTTGAAATTCTTCAACTCTGTGGTGAAGCTTGGTTCGTTGCTGAAATCAATATAGGCTTCATCGACCACTACGATTCCCTTAAATTTCTTCAGGATATGTAGTATATCACCACGATCCACTTTATTGCCACTTGGATTGTTGGGTGAGCAGATAAAAATGATTTTGGTATTTTTATCGACAGCTTCAAGTATGCTGTCAGTTCTGAGTTGAAAATTTGCTGTTAACCGGACTTTTTGAACTTCTACATTATTTATAGAAGCACTTACTTCGTACATCCCGTAGGTTGGAGGAAGCAGGATGACATTGTCTTTTTCTGGGATACAAAAAGCTCTGATAAGTAAATCAATTGCTTCATCCGAACCATTTCCCAAAAAGATCTGGGAGGTTTTAACCGTTTTGATTTTGGCTATTTTCGCTTTGAGTGCTATCTGATATGGGTCAGGGTATCTATTAAAATCTTGTTCAGTAATCGATCCAAAAGAGTTTTCATTAGCATCCAAAAAAACACCTTCCTTCCCAGTATATTCATCTCTGGCCGAAGTGTAAGCTTTTAGGCTTGCGATGTGCGGTCGAAGTAATTTCTCTAATTTGAAGCTCATACCTGGCTGTGATTTAGTGAATTAAGACGAATTGTAACTGCGTATTCATGCCCGTCTAATAATTCGTTTTTAGCCATGATCTCAACTGTAGGACCTAAAAGCTTCAATCCTTCTTCAGAAATCTTCTGATAGGTAATCTTTTTTACAAAGCTGTCCATAGAGACACCACTATAATTTCGAGCATAGCCATAAGTGGGCAGTGTATGATTGGTTCCCGATGCATAGTCTCCAGCAGATTCAGGAGTGAAATTTCCGATAAAAACCGAACCCGCATTGTAAATAGCGTCCACTACTTCATCTTCGTTAGCTACTGCAATGATCAAATGCTCAGGTGCATAGAAATTGATCAGCTCAACAGCTTTTTCCTGCTCAGATAGAATAACAATGCAAGAGTTGCTGAGCGCTTTTTTTGCGATATCCTTTCTAGAAAGATTTTTGATTTGAATATTGATTTCTTTGATTACTTTTTTGGCAAATACTTCTGTATCGGTCACCAAAATCACCTGTGAATCTACGCCATGTTCTGCTTGAGAAAGTAGATCTGAAGCCACAAAGGCCGGAATAGCAGTACCATCCGCATAAATCAATACTTCAGAAGGCCCTGCAGGCATATCGATTGCGACGCCATATTTTGTAGCCTTTTGTTTTGCCGCAGTTACGAACTGATTTCCAGGACCAAATATTTTATCCACTTGAGGAACAGATTCAGTCCCGAAGGTCATTGCTGCGATCGCTTGCGCGCCCCCAGATTTGATGATTTTGGTAATCCCGATCAGATTGGCTGCAAATAAGATTGCGGGGTGTACTTTCCCATGACGATTAGGAGGAGTGCACAGCACAATCTCACTGCATCCGGCAAGTTTTGCAGGAATTCCCAACATCAATACAGTGCTAAACAGGGGAGCTGTCCCACCTGGAATATACAGTCCCACCTTTTGGATAGCCACACTCTTTCTCCTACAAACCACCCCTGGCATCACTTCCGTTATCAATTCGGGTGAAACTTGGGCACTATGGAATCGCTCGATGTTTGCTTTCGCAACTTTGATCGCTTCCTTCAATTCTGTTGATACTGCTGCTATGCCTTCTACAATCTCCTCCTTAGACACTACCAAAGAATTGAGTTCTACATGATCAAACTCATGGGCATACTTGTAAAGTGCCTTGTCACCGGATCGCTGAACTTTCTTAAGGATTGGTTTTACAATTTTATTTATTGACTTGGTTTTGAATACTGGCCTTGCAAGCTCCTTGTTCCAAGAAGATTTGTTGGGATTATTTAAAATTTTCATTAGGATAGCTTTCAGATAAATTCGATGTAAGGGTTAATCAGATAATCATTTTTTCTATTGGTACAACTAGAATACCTTCTGCTCCGGCGGCACGAAGTTCCTCTATATTTTCCCAAAACTGATCCTCTTGAAGCACTGAGTGCACAGATGACCAACCTTCTTGAGCCAAAGGAAGAATAGTCGGACTACGCATACCTGGAATCAGGCTCACGATCTTTTCCAAAGACTCATTTGGGGCATTTAGCAAAACATATTTATTACTTTTGCCTTTTTGTACGGCATTGATTCTAAAAAGTAGTTTCTCAACAACTGCCATCTTATAATCTGCCAAATCTTTATTGGCAATCAAAACAGCCTCTGACTTGAAGATTTGCTCAACTTCTTTCAGACCATTCATCATTAGCGTTGAACCTGAACTGACGATATCGCAGATTCCTTCCGCTAAACCGATGCTGGGAGCGATTTCAACCGAACCACTTATTTCATGGATAGCAGCATTGATTTTTACTTTTCTCAGGTAGTCACCTAGAATTTTTGGGTAGGAAGTGGCGATGTTTTTTCCTTCGAAATAGGAGACGTCAACATATTCTTGACCTTTCGGAATGGCTAAAGAGAGTCGACATTTTGAGAAACCCAATTTTTTGAGCATGAGCACTTCTTTATCCTTTTCAACCAATTCATTTTCTCCGACAATTCCCAAATCAGCTACTCCATCAGCCACATAGCCTGGAATATCATCATCACGGAGAAATAAAAATTCGATGGGGAAATTAGTGGAAGTGGACATGAGTTTGCCTGTTCCATTGTAGAATTTGATGCCACATTCTTTGATGAGGCTCAGTGAATCTTCGGATAGTCGACCGCTTTTTTGCACGGCAATACGAATTATTTTTTCCATTAGGGCTTTTACGCTACGAATTAAAAGGGGATTAATAAATTTTGGCAAGCCGAAGAATCCTTGTCATCAACGTCACCGGGTAGTAAAAAGCATTCCCTAGACGGAATGATGGAATTGATGCAGCAAGCGCGATTGCTTACATTTAGTTAAAAATTCACTATTTCTAGTTGTATTATCCATTGTTGGCTGCAAAGATAGGGATGGTAATAAAAGATACAAATCTATTCATCCGATAATTTGTAAGAAATTGAACTTTGCTAAAAAATCCCAATTCAATTTTCCCTCCAACATAAAGTCTTAGTAATATCTTTAGTCCCTCAATGCAACTAATCTGAGCAATCCTAAAAAAATTCTAATTTTTCAGGAAATTATCTTTGGAACACTTTTGCACTAGTAGGAATGGATAGGTGGGCACATCCCTTGCAGAATATATTTCAACAAGAAATCAATCAGACCCAAAAGACTAACTCACTTGAGTCCTGAATACTCAGGGTTTTTCTCCTTCAGATGCTTTTGAATTCCCTCGAAAGCAAACTCAGCAATCAGTTGATATCCTAAGTCTGATGGATGAATTCCATCAGAAGCGAAAAAGCTTTCCTTCAATTCCAATTTGATTTTTTCAAAAATCACGTGATCTCGATTTGCTGAAATTAATCTCATCTCATTTCTGAGAAATTCCCGCTGTCGATGAAGACAGCTTTTCATAAGCGGGGAAAAGGCTGGAAAGAGTTGAACTGGCGGAATATCGGCCACATATATCCAATTAGGTTGAAATAATTGCTCTAGTCTATCAATTAACTCAGCGAATGATTTGGCAAATGATTTCGGACTTGTCAGTTTAAAACAATCATTTGCTCCAAGAAAAATAAATATTCCTTCTTTTGACTTTGAAATTCCTGCTAACTCAACCTCGATAAAGGGAAGTGTTTCGGCTATTCGAATTCCATTTTTCCCAAAATTAGAAACCGTGAATTCCCCTTTAAATAGATTGAAAATATGTCCTGCAAGCGTGAAATCAGTTGAAGTTGCGCCTACACCAGCTGCAGTTGACTCACCGATAAGTAAGAGTTCAGATTTTTTTCCTTTTAAAACCAAGCGTTCTGAAATTGCCGGCAAAGCAGACGCTGACTTCTTAACCTTGGAAGCCTCGTAGGCTAAATAGGGCAGAAGGGGATAAAGACATGTTTTAAAAAGTAAATAGGAAGGATCGATTTTCACCATTACCCACCAGCTTTTTTGGCTTTGTATCCTTCTGATTGCAGGAGTTCCACAACTTTGTCGCGCTGATCTCCTTGAATCAGGATTTCTCCGTCTTTTGCCGAGCCGCCGACTCCACATTTGTTTTTCAGCAATTTCCCTAAAACTGCCAATTCAATGTCAGTACCTACAAACCCTTCAATCAATGTGACTTTTTTACCTGCCCTTGATTTTTTATCCAACATTACTTTTAGATTCTGTTGATTTGGAGCTGTTGATTCTAGGTCTTCCTCGGAGTTCGTTTGAAATTCAAAATCATCACTGGTTGAATACACCATACCATCCCGTTTTTTCCAATCATTGTTTTTTTTTGCCATAGCGATAAACTTACCTTCTACAAAATCAGATATAAATTTATTAGTTGATTTTTATTTTGTTCTTAAAGTCCATACAGGACGAGTGGCGTGATTTACAACATCTTCAGCAATACTGCCTGTGATCAGATGGAGAAATCCTGTACGGCCATGGGTAGTCATAGCGATTAGATTAGCCTTTACATCTTCAGCAAATTCGATAATTCCACTTTCCTCGGAGCTTGAATTATAGATCTTTGCCGTGACATTATTAAAATTATATTTTGCTGAAAACTCCTTGATTCGCTTAATTGATTCTCGGCTGGTCTCAAAGTTCCCCGGAGTATTGACTATCACAAAATAAAGGTGAGCTCCCAATAACTCCTGCAGGTGTTTTATACGCTTCGCTATCTCCGCATTATCATCCCGGAAATCACTGGCAAAAACAATTTTCTTCAAATCCTGTGGATTGACAGCTGATTTTAAAGTAATTACCGGACAAGTGGCAGTCCGGACGACTTTCTCGGTATTACTCCCGATCAGCACTTCTTCCATACCACTGGAGCCTTTGGAACCCATGATCACCAGATCAGGATTCTCTTCAACAATGGATTCTGAAATTCCTTTGAAGGCATTTCCCAGCTTGATCGTCGCTGAGAAAGTGAAATCCGCCGCTATATATTTTTCTTTTAACTCTTCAATCTGGCTTTTTCTTCTATTGATCAATTCGACAAAGAAAATCTGGTTTTCCATATTAGGCATCATCTCTCCACCTCCCATGGTACCCATATTCGATGATGCTGGGATTTCCATCACATGGAGCACTGCGATATGGACCTTACCAAAATTGGCAGCAATAGCGGTAGAAAAGTCAAGGGCAATTTGAGCTTGCTCGGAAAAGTCGAATGGAACGAGGATCTTAGTCATGGTTCTAAAGTTTTATTGTTACAAATTACTTTAAAAAGGAAAAGAAAAAAAGAACTACTATCAGGTTTTAGCTGAAAATCCAGGTACAAGACTTTTGAAGTGTTTGTAAGGTTCAAGTCTGAAAATTTAAACCAAAATAGGTCCTGCCATATTGATTGTGACCACGACAGTACCGCGCATCATAAAAAGACCAATCCTATTCCAAATAAAATTGTCCACAGAAGGGTGCTCAAGGCCATTTTTTTTAGGTACGGATCAATGGTTTTGGATTCTTTTCCGTTTTGAACACCCAAAGCTACAGCAATCATTATCGGCATGGCAAGTAAGGCTAAAAGGGAACTCCAAGAATTATTGATCAATACGAAAATGATTAAGGCGCAGTTTCCACCGATAATCAGAAACCAATTATACTGAATCGCGGCCTTTTTACCGATCCGAACAGGGATGGACTTTTTGCCAGCTGACAAATCAGATTCAATATCTCGAATATTATTGATGTTAAGCACGGCAGTACTGAATAGTCCCAGTGCAATGGCTATCCAGATACCAGATAGATTCAATGTCAAACTGTGAAGAAAGAAGGTGCCAAATACACCCAGAATACCAAAAAAGAGGAACACTGAGATATCACCCAACCCTGCGTAGCCATAAGGATTATTTCCTGAAGTGTAGGTGATTGCAGCCCAGATTGCAGCCAATCCCAAACCGAGGAAGATGAGGAAAAGGGTCATGCTTTGCAGCGCAACGAAAAGCAGCATCAAGCCTGATGCCAGTGATAAAAATCCAAAAACATACATGGCTCTTTTCATTTCAAGCAATGAAATTAAGCCGGATTGAACTGCTCGGATTGGTCCTTGTCGCTCAGCATGATCAGCACCGTTCACGGTATCTCCATAATCATTAGAGAGATTCGACAGAATCTGAAGAAATATAGTCGTCAGAGCGGCTAAGACTAGAATTTCCCAGCGAAAAACATTTATACTTGCCGCCAAAAATGATCCTGCAAATATACTGGCTAAGGCAAGAGGTAAAGTTCGAAGCCTGATTGCGTGCAACCAGGCTTCTCTTTTTGTTTGAATACTATATTTCACAGAATTGGAGGGAGTCTCAGACTCCGACAAATTTCAGGATTACCTCATCTAGCGGAGCTACAGATGAAGGTAAGAATTTGATCAATTGGCCTTTCTCATCAATGAGGTATTTGCAGAAATTCCAACCTGGCTCTTCGTTATTCCAACCGTTCAACTTAGAATCAGAGAGCCAGCGATAAAGTGGATGCTTGTCAAATCCTTTCACCGAAACTTTCTCAAACATTGGGAAAGTAACTCCGAATTTTGTCGTGCAAAACTCTTTGATTTCGTCGTTAGAGCCCGGCTCTTGTCCGCCGAAGTTATTTGCAGGAAATCCCAGTATGACGATTTTATCGCCGTATTGTTCATTCAATTCTTGAAGTGCGGCATATTGCCTGGTGTAGCCACATTTGGATGCGACATTGACGATCATAATTTTTTTACCTTTAAAATTATTAAAATCAACTTCTTCTCCGTTGATATCCTTCATTTTAAAATCGTAGAAAGTGTTTTCCATTAAGTTTGTTTGATTTGTAAGCCTTGCTAATTCTAGACCATCCGGACGAGTGGCTGATTGTTGACAAGCAAAGAAAATGACTGAGAAAATGAGGATTAGATTTTTCATATTACATTCTTTCCGGGACATTAATACCGAGTAAACTCATCCCTTTTTTTATTGTTTTAGCGGTAAGATCAGAAAGTGCCACCCGAAATGCTAAAATAGTTTCATCGTCTTCAAGAAAAATCGGCACATCAGCATAGAAACGATTGTATTCCTTGGCCAAGTCAAATAAATACTGTGCTAAAACTGAAGGAGAATATTCCTGTCCTGCCAGCTCAATCTTCCTTTCAAAATCATTTAGTATAAAGATCAATGCTGCTTCAGAATCCTCGATTTTTGTGATTTTGCTGAAATCAACCGCGTGATATTCTGTCCCAATCATGCTAGATTTGCGAAGGATCGAAGCTATTCGGGCATGTGAATATTGTATAAAGGGTCCTGTGTTACCTTGGAACTCGATCGATTCCTGGGGATTGAAAAGCATCCGTTTCTTAGGATCTACCTTTAGTAAGAAGTACTTCAAGGCGCCTAATCCAATCATTTCGTAAAGCTGACTGGCTTGCTCAGGATTGAATCCTTCGATTTTTCCTAGTTCCTTGGTATGGCTTTCAGCGGTATCAACCATTTCCTGCATCAATTCATCGGCATCTACCACGGTTCCCTCTCGGGATTTCATCTTCCCGGTAGGAAGATCGACCATGCCGTAGGAAAGGTGATAAAGTCCATCTCCATAAGGTCGACCTAATTTACGCATGATCTTATACAGCACATCGAAGTGATAATCCTGTTCATTTCCAACCACATATACGGATTTGTCAATCTTGAAATCTTCATATTTCAAATCTGCTGTACCCATGTCTTGTGTGATGTATACTGAAGTACCGTCACCACGTAAAACTAATTTTTCATCTAGTCCTTCGTCTGTCAAATCCACCCAGACAGAGCCATTTTCTTTTTTGAAGAAAATACCTTTGGAAAGACCTTCCTCGACAATGTCTTTTCCTAAAAGATAGGTGCCTGACTCGTAATAAAATTTATCGAAATCAACCCCCATTCGTTCATAGGTTTTTTCAAATCCGGCATAGACCCATTCGTTCATCCGGTTCCAAAGTGATACTACTTCCTCGTCATTGGCTTCCCATTGACGCAGCATTTCTTGAGCTTCCAAAATGACAGGAGCAGTTTTTTTTGCCTCATCTTCAGATTGGCCTGAAGCAACTAAGTCAGCGATTTGTTTTTTGTACTCCTGCTCAAAACGTACATAGTATTTGCCAGCCAAGTGATCACCTTTTAATCCAGAGCTTACGGGAGTTTCGGCATTTCCAAAGTGCTGGTAAGCGACCATAGATTTACAGATATGAATACCGCGATCATTGACTAGATTAGATTTAATTACTTCATAGCCATTCGCCTTGAGGATTTCAGCCACCGAGTAGCCAAGAAAGTTATTTCGTAAATGACCTAAGTGAAGGGGTTTATTCGTGTTTGGCGAGGAATACTCTACCATTACTTTCTGACCGTTAGCAGGAAGTTGTCCAATATTTTTATTGTCAAAAAGCTGTTGAAACACGCCTAGCCAAATCTGATTGTTTAATTCCAAATTCAGAAAGCCCTTGACCACATTGAAGCCAGCGACTTCAGCGACATTGTCTTTAAGATACAGGCCTATTTGGTTTGCTGTATTCTCTGGTGTGGTCTGAGAAATTTTCAAAAAAGGGAAAACAACAAACGTGTAGGTTCCTTCAAACTCCTTTCGAGTAGGAGCTAGGGCCAATCGATCCAAAGAGATATCGGCATTGAAGATATTCTGAAAAGCAAGCTGAACGCCTGAAATAATTGATTCTTGAATGTTCATTATTTTTTAGCCACAAAGAGCGCAAAGTTTAACTAAAAGAGCGCAAAGGTTTTTATGAAATTTTAATTCTAGTTATTTAAAGCAATATTTTTTGAGACCTAAGTTCTTGTTTTGCTGTTGATAACTCTTTGAATTCCGAATTTAAGTCGAGTAAGGTTAAAATTTATTAGTAGTCCTAGTTTAAAGTTTCCCAGCTTGAGGTAATTAATAGTTTGAGCTAAGTGAAGATTATTTATTGCTTCTACAGATTTTAGCTCCAAAACCAATTTGTTTTCCACCAAAATATCAATTTTATACGCTGCTTCTATTTTAATTCCATCCATTTCAAGTGGTAGAGTTTTCTCCACTTCAATATCAAACCCCTCATTTACTAATTTCCTAGCTAACATTTGTTTGTAGGCATTTTCAAGAAGACCGGGTCCTAAAGCTGAATGCACTCGGATTGCAATTCCTATGACCTTGTTAGCCAACTCATCTTCGGTAAGGTGTGAATTATTCATATTAAAAGCGTTAATACTCATGATTTAAGCACTGCGAACCTTCTGTAGCTAAGATAATTTTTTTCGTAAAAATCCTATCATATTTTTTGGACACAAGCTATGCGCTTTTCTTTGTGTACTTGATAAGGGTATGAACGGGTTTAAATGGTGACAACTTAAAATTAGGTCAAGGCTCTCAAAATTCAATTCTTTGATTTCTTTGTGGTTAAAGAGCTATCAGAAATTTGCGACCAATGAATTTGTTGTAATTTCCAGGACTTCAAACGCCGCTTCAGCCATGGTGTTTTCTGTGTCCAATGTTGGGTTTACTTCTACGATTTCCCAACAGCAGACTCGCTTATCCATGATCAATTCAGCATTCAGTTGAATTGCTTCTTCCAATGTCAAGCCATCCGGTACCGGAGTGCCAGTTCCCATAGAAATAGAACTGTCTAGACTATCCACATCGAATGAAATGTAGATTTGATCGCAGTCTCCTAATGACTCCAAAGTCTCTTTTGCGACCCGACTGATTCCTTTAGTTCGAACTTCACTTGTTTTGAAGTTTTTGATTCCATGAGTTTTGATCAAGTAATTCTCAGGCTCTTCGGTATCACGAACGGAGATAAAGACAATATCACTTGGAAGGATTTTAGGGAAATCCCCTCCGATAGTTTTGATCTTTTCCCAGTAGGTAATAGTCTCCTCTGAGGGCTCATTCACTTTACAGTCCATATTATCCAGTTGAGTGACCATCGCCAGCGGCATGCCATGCATATTACCTGAGGGTGTTGTATATGGCGTATGAAAATCTGCATGGGCATCAATCCATATGACACCTAACCGTTTTTTTGGTTCTGCAGACTTAATACCCATGATAGTACCTGCCGCAGTGCTGTGATCGCCAGCTAAAATGATTGGAAATTTCTTCTCCATCCGAAGAGATTCCACTGTGGAGTAGACATTTCTTAGCACTTGATATACCCCATCTATGTATTTTGCATTTGGAAATTTATTTCCTTTCCAAAGGAAATTATTGGCATCAGGTACATTGATTGGATCAAACTGAGTGAAGAAGTTTGATTTCTTATCCAAACTGGCAATTTTTAAAGCATCGATTCCCAAGCTTGCTCCCCGTGTTCCGGCAGCAATTTCGGATCGCACTTCCACTAATTTAATATCACGCATTTGGGGTTCTTTTAAGTTAAATTTGGGTGCATTTCTGGCGCAAAAGTAGGGAAATTTGGCTAAAATTCAGGAATCATGCTATCGTCTATTGTAAGGTAAAAGGATTATAAAATTCAAACTTTGAACAAAAGATGAGATTTGAATGAATTTGGATTATTTTTAAATTGTACTTTAATCCTAGACTAAAAAAAATTAAACTCATGTTGATTGAATCCAAGTTGCCTGAAGTAGGAACTACTATTTTTACTATCATGTCCAAGCTGGCAGTGGATCATCATGCGATTAATCTTTCGCAGGGCTTTCCCGGATTTAATTCACCCAAGGAATTACTGGATTTAGTCAGTAAGCATATGCAACTAGGAAACAACCAATATGCACCGATGAGCGGGGTTCCGATCTTGAGACAGCGAATAGCGGAGAAGGTCCAGTCAGAAACAGGAATCAGCTACAATGAAGAAGAAGAGATTACCGTTGTCTCTGGAGCTACTGAAGCAATATTTGCTGCGATTACAGCTACTATCAGGTCGGGAGATGAGGTGATTGTCCTAGAGCCGGCTTATGATCTGTATGTTCCCGCCATTCAGCTTTGCGGTGGAGTCCCAATATTCGTTTCACTGAATATGCCGGATTTCTCTGTGAACTGGGAAAAGCTAAAATCAGCTGTAACGGAGAAAACCAGGATGATTATGGTCAATACACCTCATAATCCCGGAGGCTATGTTTGGACACAGGAGGATATAAATAATCTGGCTGAACTGATCGAAACGAGAAATATTCTGGTAGTTTCTGATGAAGTCTATGAGCATATCACATTTGACGGGCGACCACATATATCCCTGATGACTCATCCTGTCTTGCGAGAGCGAACTTTTGTCTGTTGTTCTTTTGGGAAGACCTTTCACATAACAGGCTGGAAAGTGGGTTACTGTTTGGCTCCAAAAAAGCTGACCGAAGAACTAAGAAAAGTCCATCAATTTGTCACATTTAGTACGCCGACGCCATTCCAATATGCTTTGGCAGATTACATCCAAAATCCTTCAACCTATCAATCCCTCTCCAAATTCTATCAGCAAAAGCGTGATTTGTTTTGCGAAGGACTGGAAGCCTCAGATTTTACCTTTACCCCGGCTCAAGGAAGTTTTTTTCAGTTGTTATCTTATCAGCATCTTTCCAATGAATCAGATTTGGTTTTGGCAAAGCGATTGACCACTGATTATGGAGTGGCTTGTATTCCGATCTCGGCTTTTTTTCAAGATAAAATGGATCATAAGATTCTACGGTTCTGCTTTGCAAAGAATGATTCAGAGTTGTTCGAAGGATTAAATCGACTCTTAAAGGATCAAATTTTTTGAAATTGACATTCTAAGTCACGAATTAAATCGCTTTGACTGATGATTTTGGCAAATTGTATCGATGGAAGCTAAGTTTTTGTACAGTAGGTATTTGTAAATTTTTTGATAAAAAGAGAACAGACTTTCAGTATTTGTGTTGATTGATTTGAATTAACTTAATAAAATAGCAATTTTTGCATTGCGTTTAATACTGTAAACAGAACCGAATGAATTCATACAAAGAGCTAATAGAACAAACTTTCGATTTTCCGACCAAAGAATTTCATGTAGCGAATAACCAATTATTTTTCAATGGGATTGACCTAAAAGAGATAATTGACACCTATGGTACTCCTTTAAAGTTGACCTATTTGCCAAAAATTTCTGAAAGTATCCAGAATGCTAAGACCTTCTTCCAGAATGCAATTAATACATACGATTACAAGAGTGATTATACTTACTGCTATTGCACCAAGTCTTCGCACTTCAGCTTTGTGCTGGATGAGGCCTTGAAAAATGATATTCATATTGAGACCTCTTCCACTTTTGACATTCCTTTGGTACGAAGTCTTTATGAGAAAGGAAAGATCACGAAGGATAATTACATCATCTGCAATGGATTTAAGCGGACACTTTACAAACAATACATATCTGAATTGCTCAATGATGGCTTTGTGAATTGTATTCCGATTTTGGATAATATTTCTGAGATCGATTACTACTTAGAGCATGTCAAAGTTCCCTTTCAAGTTGGAATTCGAATTGCAGCAGATGAGGAGCCTAAGTTTGGTTTTTATACCTCAAGACTGGGCGTTCGATACAATGATATTATCAGATTGTACGAGGAAAAGATTAAGGATCACCCATTGGTGAGCTTAAAAATGCTTCACTTCTTCATCAATTCTGGAATTCAGGACACCGCATATTATTGGTCAGAATTGACTCGTTTTATCCAAAAGTATGTGGATTTGAAAAAAATTGCACCTTCACTGGATACTATGGATATTGGCGGTGGTTGGCCGATCAAAACCAATCTGTTTTTTGATTATGACTACCAATATATGGCGGATCAGATCGTCAAAAACATAAAATGGATGTGTGCCAAAAACAATACGGTTGAACCACATATTTTCACTGAATTCGGAAGTTACACCGTAGGGGAAAGTGGGGCGGTGCTGTATTCAATTTTGGATGAAAAGCTTCAGAATGATAAGGAGCTTTGGTACATGATCGACGGCTCTTTTATTACTCAATTGCCAGACAGCTGGGGATTAAATCAGAAATACATTATGCTCGCCATCAACAATTGGGATGAGACATACCATAATATTTCCTTGGGTGGGTTGACTTGCGACAGTATGGATTACTATAATTCAGAAGCAAATCAATATAATATCTACCTTCCAAAGATTGAAGCGGGACGCACACAATACATTGGTTTCTTCCATACTGGAGCCTACCAAGAATCACTTGGCGGCTATGGTGGAATACAACATTGCCTTGTCCCGGCACCAAAACATGTCTTGATCGATCGGGATGAAGATGGAAATGTAATTCATCGACTTTTTGCAAAAGATCAAACGCAGGAAAGTATGATGGAAATTCTTGGTTATTGAGATTGAAAAATCTGTTTGATAGGGAGTCTGGGTTAAGAAACTAACTCAGACTTTTTTTTGAGGTTTTTTTTACCACAAAGCACACAAAAGGTTCGCGGAGGCACGCGAAGAATACTATTCATGAGGTCTTTTAAAGTCTCAATGAATGGCACCTCAGAACTTAGATTTAAATCCATCTAATCAAAAAAAATCAAATCAACCTCAAATTTCATTCTACCCAATTCTTGACCAAGGTGCGATTTCGGAAATTTTGCTACTTGAAATCCTTTATAATAATCGTAAAGTTAATTGTTGAATCTGGCTTGTAGGTTGGGATTGGTGAGATTAGCTCGGGTTTATAGATCAGAATATTGTCGATTGGGTCGGAATAAACTTTTAAAGTCGGGCTGTTAAAAATATTTTCATCAAAGAAAAAGGATTCGATCTTCAGGTCGCGACCTTCCCTATCAAACAATGGAAATTCGAATTTTTTGAAAAAAAGGCTGTCTATTTCAAGTCCATTTATGATTAGTGTATTATTTGGGACTGCTTGCTGAGTTGCAAGATTTTTAGGGAAAAACTTGGATGAATAAGTCGAAACCCCACTTTTGGTCTGACTCCAAGCCAATGAAGAGTTGAGGAAGAAAAGCGAAATAATAAATATATACTTTTTCATAGTGCTGAACTTTAACCTTTTAGATACTCTAAATTATTATTAATTTAAGCCATTAATTCTTTTTTTGAAAGGGGCACAATTAAATTTTGGTTTTTTAGCAATAGAATTGGTTACCAATGAGTTATTTATCTGATTTTTTCTTGTGTTACGACTGAATCTTTGATAGGTAATTCTATTATCTCGGCTGCTTCTTAAAAAATATTCTACTTTTCCTGAATTGTATTTTTGATTCTCAGCTTTCAATTCTGTTTCTATAAAAGCGAATTCATATTCGTCTTCAATTACCTGATGGCCCTTTTGCCTAAATTTCGTGAGGATTCACAAAACTGTTACGTATTCTTTCTCCGGCTTTTTTTTTGATTGTTTACCTAATGAAGCTAGTGCTTTTGACTTTTCAGATTAGTCACTAATTTGAATTTCAAAGAATCCCATGCAATCTTAAGTATTGAATCAGCATGATGGTCTTGGCATCTTTGATCTCCCCATTGCTTATCATTTCCAGCGCTTTATCGAATGGCATCTCCAGCACTTCGATATTTTCCTCCTCATGATCTACCCCACCGCCTTCACTTACTTTCATATCTTTTGAATAAGCGGCGATAAAGAAATGAAGTATTTCTGTGACTGATCCAGGAGACATGTAAGCCTCAAATACCTTTCTCACGTCTTTTACAGCGTAACCTGTTTCTTCCTCAGTTTCCCTTCGAATACAATCTTCAGCATTGTCTTGCTCCAAAAGTCCAGCACAAGCTTCGATCATCATGCCTGATTCGTTGCCGTTGGTGTAGGTGGGAAGGCGAAACTGACGGGTTAGAATGACGGATTTCTTCTTCTGATTGTACAAAAGAATGGTTGCTCCATTTCCCCGATCATAAGCTTCACGGCTTTGTGTGATGACTTCACCGTTTTTCTTTCTGTATTCAAAAGTGATTTTGCGAAGCGTGTACCAATTATCTGAAAGGACTTCGGTTTTGGTGATTTTTACGTCTTTGATCATAAGAGTTAATAAGATTGAACATAAATCTAAATTTTTGCCTGCAGATTTACGCAGATTAAAATCCTAGCCAGCTTCAGCATTCGAGTATATGTTGTGAATTTCCTCACCTGTCTACTTTAAATTTGGGTATTGAGATGCTTGTCGCAAAGCCGTCATCCGACATCTCTGAAAGTTATTGACCTTTTGAACAAACCTTCGATTTTAGTCCAGATCACTATCGGGAAACCTTAAAGGTTTGGTGAATATCCACTGAATACTGCCGAGTGCTCACTGAGGACTGCCTACTGAGGCCTGCCTAAACTCCCTCAGCATGATCGATCCATTTCCCGTCCAAACCAAGATAAGCACCCATACAATCGGCAGTCATGCAGGAGTGAACAGGAAGGATTCCAAGCAAGTCTCCGACCTTAACTTTTGCCAATAGCTCATCAGAAGCTTTGATGATCCCATGTTCCTGAGAAATGCTTTTCAAGTAGGAATAATGGTTTGGAATACTCCAGCCATTTTCATTCAATAAAACCACCTCTCCGAAGTTTTTGCTCCCGTCTTCATTTATCAAGACGTCCTTTGCAAAATGTACTCCACCGCCGTGGATTAAGATTTCCTTGCGATCTCTCTTGATATCCACTACGGGCACAGCCATAGCTACTGCGATATCTGACAAGTCACAGCCACCAAGTTTGGCTTGCATCAAGTCATAAAAAACAAAATTACCCGGCCCCATCTCATCAATATCTCCGAAGTCCTCCATCACCGCACAGCCGGGAGTATCTCCAGTCCGGGTGACAAGAGCGGGATATTCAGAGTTGTACTTATGTTTCAGCATCGAGAGCGCATTTCGAGTTTGCTCGTAGAGCGCCGGAATATCTGGCATGTAGTAGGAATGACCAGCATGAATGTAGAAGCCTTTGAAAAATAGCTTATCAGAGTGATTTGAAATTCTTAAAATCTCTTCAATTAACCCAAAATCTGTAACCTCAACTCCCGTTCGGCCATAACCTGCATCGATTTCAATAAAGAATCCAACCTTCTGCTCCAACTGATCTACCAGCATTTGAGCGGTGGCGGCATTGATCAGCTGTACTGAGACAGACTGATGCGTTGCAATTTGATTGAGCTTTGGGATTTCGAGTGGATTGAATGGGAAAGCGATATGGATATTTGCCCAGTCTTGTCCGCACAGGTATTCTGCCATTTTGATGGAAGACGTGGCAACTTCAGTGATGCCATATTCCTTAGCCCAATTGCCGATTTGATGCGATTGTGCGGTTTTAAAGTGAGGAATCAGCTTCATGTCATGTCGAGCTGCTTTATCAGCCATTCGTTTCAGATTAGCTCGACAGATTTTTTCGTCAAGAAGGAGAGTTGGGGAGGTTATTTTAGCTAGATAGAACATTTTATTTTCAAAAAGGATAGGAGAATTTGGTAAAATGCAGAGTTATAAACTTGCTTATAATTTTGATTCAAATTAGGAAGGGTGACAGAGATTACCAAGGCAAGGGTATTTTTAAGAAGGAATCTAAAGGATGAATCACTTTTGTCACCAGTGATCCATAGTGGGTTTTTGGCTGCTAATTTTCCGATTGCATATTATGCTTGGTTTGTCTTGAGCTATAAATTCATAAAGATTTAAAATTCTGAAGGGATAACTTTCTATGGCTTTCTACTCGATACTTTGGAACCGTTTTTATTTTGTTAATTTTGACAACCAAAAAAAGGGCGTATTTCCGCCTCAATAGCTACTTAATTGCGCGTCAAACCTTCATGGAAGCAAAGAAAATCCGGAGTACTTTTATAGAGTTTTTCCAATCAAAGCAACATCAATATATTCCATCCTCACCGATTGTAGTCAAAAACGATCCTACTTTGATGTTTACCAATGCGGGGATGAACCAATTCAAAGATGCATTTCTGGGAAATGAAATCGCAAAATTTCCAAGAGTAGCCAACAGCCAAAAATGCCTTCGGGTGAGCGGTAAGCACAATGACTTGGAAGAAGTTGGTGTTGACACCTACCATCATACCATGTTTGAGATGTTGGGCAATTGGTCTTTTGGTAATTATTTCAAAAAGGAAGCTATTACTTGGGCTTGGGAGCTTTTGACTGAAGTTTATGGACTCTCAAAAGATCGGCTTTATGTTTCGGTATTTCAGGGAGATAAAGGCGATCACCTGGAAATGGATAAAGAGGCTTTCGAACTTTGGAATGCCATTGTGCCTGAAGATCGGATCATCATGGGTTTGAAGAAGGATAACTTCTGGGAAATGGGAGACACAGGTCCTTGTGGCCCTTGCTCCGAGATTCATATTGATCTGAGATCGGATGTTGAGCGTGCAGCGATTCCCGGTGAAGACTTGGTCAATAATGATCATCCACAAGTTATCGAGATCTGGAATCTTGTGTTTATGCAATTCAACCGGATTTCTGATGGTAGCTTGAAACCACTTCCTGCCACTCATGTGGATACAGGAATGGGATTTGAGCGATTGGTTAGAGCGATTCAACACAAATCTTCGAATTACGATACGGATCTTTTTATGCCTTTCATCGGTGAGCTCGAGAAGAAATCGGGTAAATCCTACGGTGAAAATGAGCAAACAGCTATCGCATTCCGGGTAATAGTTGATCATATCCGTGCAATCAGTTTTACTATTGCAGATGGTCAAATCCCATCCAATAATAAAGCTGGTTATGTCATTCGGAGAATTTTGAGACGTGCAGTTCGCTACGGATATACCTTCTTAGGCTTTAGCGAGCCTTTTTTATATGAATTGACTCCTTTGATCGCAGCTAATTTTGGGGATGTTTTTCCAGAAGTTCGCGCACAACAAGAGTTTATTGCAAAAGTGATTTTTGAGGAAGAAACGTCTTTCCTCAGAACTCTGGCTAACGGCCTAAAAATTCTTGATCAAATCAAGATAGAACTCAAATCTAAAAATGAGACAGTAATACCGGGTAAGACGGCCTTTGAACTTTACGATACTTTCGGATTTCCACTGGATTTGACTTCGCTGATTGCGAGAGAAAATGGATTCTCTTTAGACGAGCAAGGATTTACCTCCGAAATGGAAACACAGAAGAGCCGCTCACGTTCGGCTTCTGAATCAGAAACTGGAGACTGGGTGATGGTTCATGAAGATGAAGGCGTTGAGTTCATCGGTTATGATTTTCTGAAAGCGGATTCTCAGCTCATCAAATACCGAGTGATTTCTGATAAAAAAGGCGATCGCTATCAGGTAGTGTTAGACAAAACGCCATTCTATGCAGAGAGTGGTGGACAGATAGGAGATACAGGCTGGTTGATCTCTGAGTCGGAGAAAATCCGAGTGATAGACACCAAAAAGGAAAATGATTTAATCGTTCATTTTATAGAAAAACTTCCTCAGCACCCTGAAAAGCAGTTTTCTGCAGAGGTAGATCAGGTTAAGCGAACCTTGACGACCAACAATCATACGGCAACCCATTTGCTTCAGTCAGCATTGAAAGCAGTGCTTGGAGATCATATTCAACAGCGTGGTTCATTGGTAAATGAGCAATTGCTTCGTTTTGATTTTTCGCACTTCGCAAAGATGAGCGATGAAGAAATCGAACAGGTTGAAAACTTGGTAAATGCGAAAGTTCGAGAGAATATTCCGCTGATAGAGCAAAGAAACGTTCCGATCGAAGAAGCTAAGGCTAATGGTGCAACAGCACTTTTCGGTGAGAAATATGGTGAATTTGTGCGAGTGATCACCTTTGATCCTTCGTACTCAGTGGAGCTTTGTGGCGGCATTCATGTGCCTTCGACCAGTCAGATTGGATTGGTGAAGATAGTTTCTGAGGGATCTATCTCAGCAGGAGTTCGCCGAATTGAAGCGATTACTTCTATAGCAGCAGCAGCTTATTTGCGTGAGCAGGAGCATACGCTAAAAGAGATTCAAGAGCTACTCAAAAATCCAAAAGATATAAAAAAGGCGATTGAAGCGTTAATTGACGAGCGGAATAGCTTGAAAAAGGAAATTGAAAGGCTTTATTTGGAAAAATCTTTGGGAATAAAATCTGAACTTTTGGATCAATTCAATTCAGGCGATGGGATTAATACGCTCATTGCAAAAGTTGAATTGCCAAATGCAGATTCTCTTAAAAAACTTGCTTACGAGTTGAAAAATGAGGTTGAAAATGCTTTTGTAATTTTAGCGGCGTCCATTGAGGGGAAGCCTCAAATCGCTGTAATCCTTGATGAGTCATTGATTCAGTCAAAAAATCTAAATGCTGGATTAATCGTAAGAGCACTAGCCAAAGAAATACAAGGTGGAGGAGGAGGTCAGGCTTTCTTTGCCACAGCAGGAGGAAAGGACTTGAACGGCTTGGACAAAGTCGTATCGAAAGCTCGAGAAATGTACCTTTAAGTAAATCCAGAAATAACACTTGAATGTTAAGCGAAGAGTTAAAGAATAAATATCAGTTGGTCATAGGCTTGGAGGTGCATGCGCAGCTTCAGACTGAGAGTAAAATATTTGCTTCGGATTCAACTGCCTATGGAAATTCACCGAACACACAGGTATCCGTAATCACACTTGGTCACCCAGGAACACTTCCTAAAGTGAATAAAAAAGCAATTGAATTTGCCATTAGAATGGGTGTTGCCTGTGATTGTGAGATTACAAGGAATACAAGTTTTGACCGAAAAAATTATTTCTATCCAGATCTGCCAAAGGGTTATCAAATTACTCAGGATAAAACCCCGATTTGCGTAGGAGGTTTGGTTCCAATCGTATTACCGGATGGGAGCACCAGAACTGTCAAACTTAATCGAATTCATCTAGAGGAAGATGCCGGAAAATCAATTCACCTGGCTGATGAAGCTGACACTTTGGTAGACTTCAATCGTGCGGGTACTCCTCTGATTGAGATCGTAACTGAGCCTGATATGCAAAGCCCGGAAGAAGCATATGCATTTTTGGCAGAAATCAAAAAACTTGTCAAATATCTTGAAATATGCGACGGAAATATGGAAGAGGGTTCCCTTCGCTGCGATGCCAACGTGTCTGTAATGCGCAAAGGGACATTAGAATTAGGTAAAAAAGTTGAGGTGAAGAATATGAATTCTTTTCGAAATGTGTTTCGTGCAATTGAGCATGAACACGAACGATTGATTCATTTGCTTGAGGCTGGGGAGCTTATAATTTCGGAAACCAGAACATTCGATGCATCTACTGGGACTACTTCCAGTATGCGTGCCAAGGAGGATTTGAATGATTACAGGTATTTCCCTGAGCCAGATCTAAGTCCAGTCTTTATTTCTGACGAATGGCTGAATTCAGTAAAGTCAAGCATGCCCCAACTTCCGCGTGAATTACATCAGCGATTAGTGGAGGAATTTGGATTGCCAGCTTACGATGCTGGTGTATTGACAGAAGCAAAAGAAATGGTGCTTTGGTTTATAGAGTTATGCGGAAAGACTACAAATTATAAAGCTGCATCCAACTGGATGATGGGACCAATTAAGTCCTATTTAAATGAGAAAAATCTAACTATTGTCAATTTGCCAATGAGTACCGGTACGATGGCTCAATTGATTGAATTGATCGATGACAGCAAGGTGAGTTTTACGGTGGCAGCTCAAAGGATCTATCCAGAGCTACTCAAATCCGCTTCTGAAACTCCAATTCAAATTGCCCAGCGACTTAATTTGATTCAGGAATCCGATGAGGATTCGTTGATGCTGCTTGTGGAGGCTGTACTCGCAGAAAACCAAGCTAAAGTAAAAGAATACAGATCCGGTAAGAAGGGTTTGATGGGTATGTTTATGGGACAGGTGATGCAAAAATCAAACGGCAAAGCAGATCCAAAAGTGGCAACAAAACTATTAATAGAGATTTTAGAAGGTTAATCATGAAAAAGTATATGATTGGAATTACACTAGTTTCCCTCATTGGATTATTTTCCTGTGGAGAGGGCAAGAATCAAACTGAAGGAAAAGTAACGGTATCTGGACAAATCGAAAATGCTCCTGAGGGGTATGTTATTCTTTCTGAGTTTACAGATAATCGGCCTATTGTATTAGACACGCTTGAGCTATCCAAAAATGGGGAGTTTAGCTATGAGTTGGCCGTGGACGTCCCAACATTCTATGAGTTGAATTTATTTGGGGAGAAATCTGTCAGACTTGCGCTTGATGCAGAAGATGTGAAGTTGGCTTACGATTTCCTAGATGCCGAGAGTCTTAAGATTACAGGTTCTCAAGACACCAAAGAAATGGTGAAAATCGATAAACTGATGAATGACTATCAGGCGAAGGTGAACAAACTCAATGAGTCCTATTATGAGGCAATGAGTGCTAATAATTCGGATGCGATCAAAAAGATCCAAGTAGATGCGATGACTCTTGAGAGTGACCAATCTATAGCAGTGAAGAAAACGATCACCAGTATGGGAAACAGTTTTGCTACGCTTGCAGCCATCGGCTTATTAAATACCAAAAATGAATTTCAGTTTGTTGATGATCTAACTCTAAAGCTTGATAAAAACTATCCAGATAATAAGATGATCATTCAGCTCAGACAGCAACTGGATGAAATGCGGATACTTTCATTGGGACAGCTTGCTCCTGATTTTGAGCTTCCCACTCCTGAGGGGAATATGGTAAAGCTTTCTGATCTAAGAGGGAAATATGTAATGATTGACTTTTGGGCTGCTTGGTGTAAACCATGCCGTGAGGAGAATCCAAACGTGGTCAGACTTTATGAAGCCTATAAAGATAAAGGCTTTGATATTATTGGAGTATCCCTGGATCGTACCAAAGAAGCTTGGGTAGGCGCGATAGAACAAGATGGATTGACTTGGGTACAAGTTTCTGATTTGGCATACTTCAATTCTGCTGCTGCTACGCTGTATCAGATTGAGGCTATTCCAGCCACATATCTTTTGGATCCAGAAGGAAAGATTATCGGCAAAGACTTGAGGGGCCCAAGCCTGGAAAATAAGCTTGCAGAAATCTTCAACAATTAATCAGCGAAATAAGTAAATAAAAAGCCTTTCGAGATATCTCGAAAGGCTTTTTATTTGATCCATTGTAAAAGAAAAAAGGAAGGAAGAAAAAGTGTTGAATAATCCTTCATAGTAAAAATACGTTTCTTGAAAAAACAATAATAAAAGTTGTTTATCACCCACCGTAAAAATACTAAAATTATTCAAAAGAAAAACAAACCTTTATTAATTATTTTTTAGATAAATAAAATTTTTACATTAAAATATAGCATTAAATCAAGTAGCGTCTTTTTTGAGTTAAGCGACTTATTTAGCGATTTTATCGTAGCTGGCAATTACTCCTCGTACCATCGCAGAACTGAAACCTTGATGTTCCATTTCGTTTAGACCCACGATTGTACATCCTTTTGGAGTAGTGACTTTATCAATAGCAGCTTCTGGGTGGATATTTTTTTGGATCATCAATTCTGCTGCCCCTTTTACAGTTTGATTCACGATTTTGCTGGCAGTGACCGAATCAAAACCTATTTGTATTCCACCCTGAATCATAGCTCGCATAAATCGCAATACATAAGCAATCCCACAGGAACCGAGTACAGTTGCCGCTTCCATCAAACTTTCATCTATAGGAATGGTGAAACCTATCGAGTCAAATAGTTCAGAGACCAACTTGATTTGTTCTTCATTGGCATTCTGACTGCAGATGCATGTGACTGACTCTTGGATTTCAGCTGCAATATTGGGCATTGCTCTAAAAGTAACTGTCTCTGGCGTTAAAGATTGGTACATTTCTGAAAGCGCAATCCCTGTAGCAAGAGAAATGATAACTTGATTTTTGCTGGAAATTCCCGGAAGTATCTCTTTGAGAATAGGGGAGACATTGTATGGTTTAACCCCCAAAATAACGAGCTGCGCACTTTTAACAGCTTCCAAATTATTGGAGGTGACTATCACTCCTCTAGCATCAAATTCCGAAAGGTTGGCTATATTTCTTTTAGTTAAAATAAGATTTTTTGGGTCAAACTCTGGGATGGAAAGTAAACCATTAGCGATAGATGCTCCAAGATTGCCACAACCGATGATGGCGATTTTCACTTTGGTAATCATAGAAATAATAATTTTTGATTCATTTTATTACTTAAAGGTAAACAATGGTGTCTTTTTTTTGCGGGGTAGTCAATTTAATCATGTTTTCATTTCGGCTCTATTTCAATAGTATGAAAAATACCATAAAAGTGTAGCGGGCTAAGCTCAATCTGACTCAGCAAGATCTCGCAGATTTGATTTCAGTCTCAAGCCAAACAATTAACAGTATAGAAGCGGCAAAATATGTTCCATCGACAGTTCTAGCTTTGAAAATTACCCGAGTAATTAAAACACCGGCAGAAGAGATTTTTCAATTGGAGTATGGTGATTGATCACTTCATGCACTTGAAGATGCTATTTTTAAGGTGAGTTTATACAAGATTCTAAGGCAAAAAACGTAATTAAACGTATCTTTGATTTTTTAGAAAACTTATTTAATGCCAAAATTAATTCGAATAACAACTGTTCCGCTTTCTTTGAAGTTACTTTTAGGCGGTCAGATGAAATTTATGAAGGCCAATGGTTGGGAAGTGATCATGGTGAGTTCGGATGGCAGAGAGGTTCAGCAAGTAATCAGAGCTGAAGGAGTTAAACATGAGGTAATTCCATTTACCAGAAAGATCACTCCAATCCATGATTTGATCTGCATATGGAAGCTTTACCAACTTTTCAAACGAGAAAAACCTGATATCGTGCATACGCATACTCCTAAAGCTGGTCTATTGGGAATGATTGCAGCTAAACTTTCAGGACAGAAAATACGAATCCATACCCTTGCAGGGATTCCTTATATGGCAACTACAGGTGCTAGAAAGGAGATTTTGGTCAACGCAGAAAAGTTGACTTATTCCTATGCCACTGAAGTTTGGCCAAATTCCAAAGGTCTTAAATCCTTTGTTGTAGAAGAAAACCTATGCTCGTCTGATAAGCTAAGAGTGATCGGAAAAGGATCTTCTAATGGCGTAGATTTAGAAAAATTCAATCGAGACGTTTTAAAAGAAAATCATCTTGTTGCGGCTACCATGCGTATTCTTCCCGGGGAAAATGATTATATCATTCTTGCGGTGGGAAGGTTGGTTCAGGATAAAGGAATCGAAGAGTTAGTCCATGCATTTCTCGAATCAAAGATCTATTCCATGTCCAAACTCGTTTTACTTGGAAGTTTTGAACAAGAGTTGGATCCGATCTCTTTGGATCTGATGAAAACCATTCGAGAAAACCCTAGAATTGTTAAAATTGATTGGTCTGACCATGTGGCTCATTACATGGCATTGGCTGATGTACTTGTCCATGCATCACACCGAGAGGGATTTCCAAATGTGCTATTAGAATCAGGAGCTATGGAACTTCCAGTGATCTGTTCTGATATCATTGGAAATAGTGATATTGTGGTTCAGCAAAAAACTGGTTTAGTCTTTCCTGTCAAAGATAAATTAGTGTTAAAAGAGGCGTTGGAATTTGCCTTTGTAAAACGAAATAAGATGGCACAATTAGCAAGAAACCTATATTTAGAAGTTCAGGAAAATTACGATCGAAAGTCTGTCCATCAAGCACTGTTAGCAAATTACAAGCGACTCTTAGAGTCTCATTCGAGTTAAAAATATAATCAGAACCATAGAATAATTACATATGAAATACCTAGTTACTGGAGTTGCCGGTTTTATTGGTTACCATGTCGCAAAAGCCTTAGTCAACAGAGGAGATGAGGTGATCGGATTAGATATTATCAATCCCTACTATGATGTCAATCTAAAGTTTGATCGTTTGGGCGATTTGGGCGTTTCCAGAGAATCAATTCAACTTGGTGACAACGTCTCTTCAAGCCTTCATCCAAATTTTCATTTTATTCAGTTGAATCTTATTGAAAAAAATCCTTTGATGGAGCTCTTCGAACAAGAAAAATTTGATGTAGTGATCCATTTGGCTGCCCAGGCAGGGGTGAGATACTCTTTGACTCATCCAGAAGTATATGTTGAAAGTAATATTTCAGGTTTTTTGAATATTCTGGAGGGCTGTAGATTCCATTCCATCAAACATCTAGTCTATGCATCTTCGAGTTCTGTCTATGGCTCAAATGAGAAAATGCCATTTTCAACATCAGATTCAGTAGATCATCCGATCAGTTTGTATGCTGCATCCAAAAAGGCAAATGAAATGATGGCGCACACGTATAGCCACCTATTTGAATTGCCAACTACAGGTCTACGTTTCTTTACTGTATATGGGCCTTGGGGAAGACCAGATATGGCGCTGTTCTTATTTACAGAAGCAATATTACAAGGTAAACCTATTCAGGTATTTAACTATGGAAATATGAAGCGTGACTTCACCTATATTGATGATATAGTAGAAGGCGTAATTAGAGTCGCTGACCGTCCTGCCAAACCAAATCCATTATTTGATTCCCAACACCCAGATCCAGGAAGCGGCGTGGCTCCATATAAGATTTATAACATCGGCAATTCAAAGCCAGTCCTGTTGATGGATTACATTAAAGCGGTTGAGAAGGGATTGGATAAAAAAGCAATTATGGAACTTCTACCGCTTCAGCCAGGAGATGTGCCTGCTTCACATGCCGATGTGACTGATCTGGTCCGTGATACTGGGTACAAACCCGAAACTAGAATTGAAGATGGCGTAAAGGCATTTACTGATTGGTATCTTGATTATTATAAAAAGTAAAAAATGAAAAAATCCATTTTAGTAACCGGTGGAGCAGGATTTATCGGTAGTCATGTAGTGAAACTATTCGTTTCCAAGTATCCAAACTATCAAATCATAAATCTAGATGCGCTGACTTATGCCGGCAATCTCGAGAATCTCAAAGAAATCGAAGGAGCTCCCAATTATACTTTCGTAAAAGCTGATATTAAAGATGCTGATTCTTTGGCCTCAATTTTTGAATCTCACAAAATCACCGATGTGATCCATTTGGCAGCAGAATCACATGTGGATCGTTCCATTTCAGATCCCTTGGCTTTTGTGATGACTAATGTGATTGGTACGGTAAATCTCCTCAATGTGGCCAAGGAAGCTTGGAAAGGCGAATTGGATCAGCATTTATTCTACCATGTTTCTACGGATGAGGTCTATGGTTCACTTCATGACGATGGTTTTTTCTTAGAGACGACACCTTATGACCCACAGTCGCCCTACTCAGCGTCAAAGGCTTCCTCAGATCACTTTGTACGAGCCTATGCAAATACCTATAAAATGAGAACAGTGGTTTCTAATTGCTCAAACAATTATGGACCAAATCATTTCCCTGAAAAACTGGTCCCGCTTTGTATTCATAACATCAAAAATAACCGACCGCTTCCGGTCTATGGAAAGGGCGAAAATATCCGGGATTGGCTTTTTGTAAAAGATCATGCTCGGGCAATTGATACCGTTTTCCACACCGGAAAATCTGGCGAAACGTACAATATTGGTGGCTTCAATGAATGGAAGAACATCGATATCGTTCGATTGCTTTGTCAGAAAATGGATCAGAAACTGGGTAGAGAAGCAGGAACTTCCGAGAAGCTGATTACCTATGTGACTGATCGAGCTGGACACGACCATCGTTATGCAATTGATGCCACCAAAATTCAGAAAGAATTGGGATGGGAACCAAGTCTTCAATTCGAAGAAGGAATTGAACTCACTATTGATTGGTACTTGGAAAACCAAGATTGGCTGGATCATGTCACCTCTGGTGCGTATCAGGAGTATTATTCAGAATTATACGGAAAACGCTAAAAAGCATTTAAGTCCACAAAATCATTAAAGTAAGCCATGAATCGTTTATGGTTTACTTTTTTGACTTGTTTTTTTGATATTCTGTAGTGGTCATGCAATAAGTATTTTTGATTTGAGAGATATTCTAATATTCACAGTATATTGTAATACCATCAAATTCTAATGGAGGAGTTGTGGGCTTTCATAAGTGAGGTAAAGGTAGAATCATATTAACATGATTTTACCAGACAATTTTTCAATCTTGTTAGAATATTTTTTTTCAAAGTTAAGTCACTCATAAGCTGGCTTATAATACTGTTGAGAAACTATCTATTGATACCTAGAGATAAGATTTCGTCTTTTTTTAAGAATTTTAAACTGTAAATACTTGAAACTATGAAAATCAAACACACTTTCTTCTGCTCTTTTTTGCTTATGTTATTTCAAATTCAATTGGTAAATGCCCAACAAGAGCTTCGTGGGAAAATTTCTAATTATACGAGTGGCCCTTCACAAATCGAATCATTTGATCGGTTTTCAGCGATCAGCCAAATATGGGGTGAGGTCAATGAAGAAGGGGACTTCTCCATAATTCTCGAAGATAATTTTCTTGAAAAAGCACGGGAAATGGCAAAGGAGGCGCAGGGGAATGCTCCTAAAGGATTTACTGTCAGTTTTAATACTGTATCAGAGTCCTTTGCCTGTCCTTTTGAAGAAGTGGAAACTAAAGTCGGGGATATAGTCGTTTCAGGACTTCCGGAATTAACGCTCATGGACGAAATGGGAAATCCTACCAATGGGATTTTGTATGCAGTCAGCAGTTCAGGTATAGCAAGGTGGCTCTTCACCTATCGTGATGAAAATGTCAGTTCAGGGTATTATTTGGAGTTCTATTATTTGGAAGGTCCCGCGACAGTTAAAAGGGAATGTCTATTGGAAACTTACACCGGAGCTGGAGAAGAAGTCTTTGAGGAAAGTACTAGTATCGACTTGGAACTTCAGACTGGTTGGAATATAATCAGGTATGGGATAGAAGAAGTGTTTACTCCCGCTGCAGGAAAAGTCTTTCCTTTAAAATTGACTGTAACCAGACTTGAAAAGCTTCCGGAAGATTTGCTATGGATTGCAGTGAAGGAGTAAATATTTGATTATAATCAGCTTTTCCGTTAATTTGAGGCAAAAGTGTCAGAAGATATAATGTTTTGGACAGCTGGAAGGATAGCGTCTTTTTGAGTATTCTTTCTTGGGAAGTATCTCATGTTTTCCTGCTGTACTGTCGTCCATCTATGAGCCTTTTCTTTCCACGATTTTTCTTTTTTGCTTAGTGACAAGTAGAGCTGTTTTTTAAGTGCCGATTTTGATTCCTAACCTGCTTTACTTTTACCAGCTTTCTCATTATGCGATGAAGCAACCCCACAGGATTGGTTAAATCATCTGACTTTCGGATTCTATGTAGCTTACTAGAAAGAGCTTTGTGAAAATTGATAAATTAGACCTTATTCAATTCGTCAGGATTTTTACTTTTGGGCTGATCAATCAAATAGCCCAATAAGCCTACAATCACTAAACTCAATCCAATTAGACTCTCCAATGTCTTATCCCAAATAATATAGCCGATGATTCCAAGGCTCAGGCTGATGTAGACGATTTGTAAAAATGGCTTCCAAGGGCTTTTGAATCCCAAACTTGTTTTGATCTTGAGCGAAGAGTAAATGGTGATAGTTCCCATTAATTGAAGTACGAAGCCTGCATAAATCAGGATTTGCTCAAAGGATCCTGAGAGAAATAGAATCAAACTTATAGTGGTATTTAGGATGATTGCAGGAACTGGAATTCCATGTGAATTCACAGTTGCAACCGGTTTCCAAAGCTTGTAGCCTTTCGCTATCGAATGGGTAATTCGTGGTCCAATCCAAGAATAACCACTGATAGTGGCGATCAATTGGATGGCGATGAAAAAGCTGATCCAAGCAGCTCCTGTTGACCCAAATATATTTTCAAAGACAATGGTAGCAACTTGAACATTACCAGAGAGTTGATCAACTGACGCATGCTTCAAGAAAACCACTTGAAGCAAGATGTAAACGACCGTCACAAAAATGGTCGAACTGATCAATGCTTTTGGAAGGTTTTTTCTGGGCTGATCGATTTCTTCGACAATATATGCCGCCGAATTCCAGCCTGTAAAAGCGTAGAAGACAAAAATCAATGATACCGCAAAACCGGGTTTGGTGACTTCATTGCTCCAATTCGAAGAAAAGTCCAAAGCTGTGAACTCAATATTTGAAGAAAAATAAAAGCCTATTCCAATTAGAATTAGGACAAAGCTAATTTTCAAAAGTGTAAAGCTATTTTGGATTAAGCTGCTCTGCCGAAGACTTACAATATGCCCAATTGGGATTCCGATTAAGAAAATTAAACCTGGCCAACTACTTTCTCCCAAAATAAAGAGTGAGGTAATTGTTCATCGCCATCGCTGCTATGGCAATTGGCGCAGAAAAGTCAACGGTCAGTGAAACCCATGCATAGCGATAGCCAATGGAAGGATGAAGTGTTCTGGAAAGAAAGATGTAATCACCTCCTGATTTTTGGAAATGAGTGTCTGGCTCCGCATAGATCAATGCGCCAATCAAAGCCATTACTCCACCTAAAGTCCAGAGTAAAATAATAGACCAAGTATTTTGCAATTCAATTAGTTGAAATCCGAGACTGGTAAACACCTCAGTTCCGATCATATTTGCGATGACCAAACCAGCCGCAGTTTTCCAGCCTATCGTATGATTTGTGGACATTGATTAGAAGATTACAGATTTTGAAAACAATAAAAAAGGCATCTGCCGAAGCAAATGCCTTTTAAATTAAAGTAACTGAAAATTAATCCTTTTTCACTTCCTCAAAAAGGTCAATTGGTGTAGCCTTTACTTGTTCCTCAAAAGCCTTCCAGTCGCCGTTCATGAATTTTTCCACTTCTGCCATTGCATCATTGGCCGCAGTTCTTGCATGTCCAAATAACCGCTCTTCAGTTGGGCCTGGTGCAGTATAAGATGAACCGACATACCTTCTAGGTAAGCTAATCGTAGTCATAGTAGTTGGGTAAAGACTCCTTACGATTCCTTGACCTTGCATTGTAGGTCCGTCAAATGCTTCCCGGGTAGTATCCAGCTTTTTCTTAATCTCCTTTGCGGCTTTGCTTAATGCTTTCGCTTCTTCGGTATCCAAATCCTTTGTAAGATTTAAAACTTTATCTAGTATTTTTTGTGCATCATCCAGCTTCTCTGTGGAAGCAGATACTTCCGAAGTCAAAGCTTCCAACTTCTTCATAAAATCTTCCCGAGCTTTCAAATCAGCTAACTTATAGTCGATTCTAGGATCCATGAATACATTGATCATCGTAGAGTCAGATTCTCCTTTATAATCAAAAACCAACTTATAGGCTCCTGGCAAGGCATTTCCACCGCTTGGCTCATAGAACCCTTTCCGATTCTCGTCTCTGCTACCTCGACCTGAAGTAGGGGTTGAAGTAGATTTGCGGTCTAGATTCCAAGTCACTTTGTTTACTCCTTTTACAGGGACAGTTTTTAAAGTTCTGATCTGCTCGTTAGCCGCGTTAAAGATTTTCACTGTGACTGTATCAAGTTTTGCTGTGTCAAGATCACTTATGATAAAGCTGATTCTACCTCCAAATTCTCGGTTTTCAGCAGCATATTTTGCATTTGCTGCAAATCGCTCGCCATGAGGTTGTTGTACTTCAACTTGATAAGCATCTGGAGCAGGAACTGCAGTGATTAGTGCTGAAGGTAATTTCCCTGAATTCTTGGCCATTACTCGAAGCGGTCTAATATCATCCAAAACCCACATGGATCGCCCAAATGTACCGATGACCAAATCAGCCTCTCGTTCTTGAATAGCAAGATCGTACGTTGATACTGCTTTTGGATAGCCATTTTCCCACTTGTTCCAGGTTTTTGCCTTGTCAAAAGAGACATATAATCCGAATTCAGTACCTAAGAATACCAAGTTTGGAACTTCGATATCCTGCTTGATAGATAGCGTGTATCCCGATACTTTGCTATCATCTGCTATCCGGGTAAATGAAGAACCGAGATTCGAGGTATGGTAAGCATAGGCACTGAAATCATTGTTTCGATAATTGTTAGCGATTACCCATGCTTCATTTGCATCATAGGTGGAAGCCTGAATCTGCGGAACCCAAGATCCCTCTGGCAGTCCTTTGAGTTTGGAAACTACATTAGTCCACGTTTTTCCTCCATCCTTAGTCACCTGTACATTACCATCATCTGTTCCTACCCAGATTACATTCGAATCTATTGGGCTAGGGGCAATGGCCAAAATGGTCGTATGATTTTCCGCTCCAGTGATATCAAAAGTTAATCCTCCAGTTGATTGTTGACGCTGCTTGGTAGAGTCATTTGTGGTGAGATCGGGAGAAATAATTTCCCAAGTATCTCCATTGTCAGTCGACTTATGTAAAAATTGAGAACCATAATATACGGTCTTCACATTATGAGGATCCTGTGCAATCGCTGCATTCCAGTTGAACCGAAGGAAAACATCTTTGTCTGGATGAGTTGGCCTTACGGTTTTATTATGACCAGTTTCCTTATCAAATCGGGATACATTTCCACCCTGAGACATGGTATAGCCATATCGGGAATCAGTAGGATCCGGTACCACATCGAAGCCATCACCAAAGGAGATTTCTTGCCAATAGGTATTCCGAATGCCATCTCTTCTCCAGATATAGGAAGGCCCCACCCAAGAACCGTTATCCTGCATTCCTCCATAGATATTATAAGGTAGCTCATTATCCACATTGACATGGTAGAATTGTCCAACGGGAATATTTTCTGCAAAATACCAAGTTTCGCCGCCATCTCTTGTGATGTTCAAACCACCGTCATTACCATCAATCATGAGTTTTGGATCAAAAGGATTAATATACCAAGCATGATGGTCTGGGTGAACACCCTCATATTGTAAAAGTTGCTGGAAGGATTTGCCACCATCCTCACTCATTCCTACGCTACTGTATAAGGTGTAAATCCGATTTTCATTTATCGGATCTGCATAGATCTCAGAATAGTAGAAGGGACGATTACCGATATTGCCGCCATCATTGATCTTTTCAAACTTATTTCCACCATCTTCAGAGACATAAAGGGCATTTTTCTTAGACTCGATTAGTGCATAGACTTTATTGCTGTTCGATTTGGAAATAGCCAAACCCATTCTTCCTAAATCTCCTTTAGGAATACCATTTGAATCGTCGAGCTTTTTCCAGTTTTCACCGCCATCAAGTGTCAAGTATAATCCTGAAGAAGGTCCTCCAGATTCAAAAAAGTCAGGATAACGACGATGCTGCCACATGTTGACAAACATCTTATTGGGATTATTAGGATCCATGATCATCTCACCAACACCAGTTTTGGTGTCTACATAAAGAATCTTCTTCCAAGTTTTTCCGCCATCGATAGTCTTATAAACTCCGCGGTCTTCTTGCTCACCCCAAGGTGATCCAATAGCTCCGACAAATACTGTATTTGGATCATCAGGATGAATAATGATCCGATGGATGGCTTTTGTTTTCTCCAGTCCCATCAGTTTCCAAGTCTCTCCAGCATCCAATGATCGGTAAACTCCGCCGCCCATGGTCAGTGAATTTCTTGGATTTCCCTCACCAGTACCTACCCAAATGAGATCCGGGTTTTTCTGATGAATAGAAATCGCACCAATTGAATGGATTTTTTGGTCATCGAATATTGGATCCCAAGTGATTCCGCCAGAGGTAGATTTCCAAAGACCACCAGAAGCAGCGCCTGCATAAATAATTGTCGGATTAGCGTCCACAGCATCAATCGCAGTAATTCTGCCACTCATGCCTGCGGGACCTACATTTCTTGTTTTCATGGATTTGAATAAATCCATGTCTACTTGCTGAGAATGAGCTGACAAGCTCAGGAGCATAGCAAAAATGAGGATGTAAATTTTTCTCATAGGTTGTGTTTTAATAAAAATCCAATTAAGTAAAAAGATCGTATAAGCGAATGTGAATTTACTTTAGCGGGAAAGGCAAAGCAATCAATAATGACTTCCGGCTTTTTATATCGATGGTTTGTTAGAAAATCCATTTTTCCTTTTCTTTAAGAAATTAAAATTAAATTATATGAATTCATCTTTGATGAAGCCGCTATTTGGGCTTTTTCTGTGCCTGACCATTTCGACAATTGCCCAAAGTCAGACGGGTAGATTTCAACAGGCGATCAACTATCAAATGGATGTTAACTTAGATGTTAACACCAATCAATACACTGGTAATCAAGTTATTTCCTATACGAATAATTCTCCTGATACATTAGACCGAGTTTTTTTTCATCTGTATCCCAATGCCTTTCAGCCGGGAAGTATGATGGATGAGCGATCACGAACTATTGCAGATCCTGACAAACGGGTATCAGACCGAATTTCAAAATTAAAGCCAAATGAAGTTGGTTTTCTACATATCAACTCGCTTAAAATGAATGGAAAGCCCGTCAAATTCACAGAAGAAGAGACTGTCTTGGTTGTAGATTTAACTAATCCAATCCTTCCAAATTCTACCGTGAAATTTGAATCGACTTTTATAGGTCAAGTTCCATTACAAATCAGAAGATCTGGAAGAGATGGCGATGAGGGAGTTCGCTATTCTATAGCTCAGTGGTATCCAAAACTGGCTAACTATGATGAGCAAGGCTGGCACTCCAATCCTTACATCGGTCGTGAATTTTATGGGGTTTGGGGGGATTTTGATGTGAAAATCACCTTGGACAAAACCTATGTAATAGGTGGAACTGGCTACTTACAAAACCCAAATGAAATTGGTCATGGCTATGAGGATGAAGGAATAATAGTTCCTGCTACAAAGGGGAGAACCTTGACATGGCACTTCAAAGCCCCAATGGTTCACGATTTTATGTGGGCAGCAGATCCCAATTATCAGCATGATAAAGTGCTAATGGAAAATGGAATCACAGTTCATCATTTCTTTATTCCCGGAGAGAAGACTTCAGATAGTTGGGAAAAATTGAAAGAGTACACCCCTAAAGCAATTGATTTTCTTTCAGAGCATTTTGGGCAATATCCCTATAAGCAATTCTCTGTGGTGCAAGGCGGCGATGGAGGAATGGAATATGCAATGTCCACCTTGGTTACCGGTGAGCGAAGCATTCGAAGCTTGACCGGTGTAATGGTTCATGAACTAGCCCACAGCTGGTTTCATGGAGTTTTAGCTACTAACGAATCGCTTTATCCTTGGATGGATGAAGGATTTACAAGTTATGCTTCAAGTCTCGCAATGAGTGAGATTTATTCTGCGTCGGCAAATCCAACAGCCGGTTCCTATGCAGGGTACATCAAATTGGCTAAGTCTGGATTGGAAGAGCCAATGAATACGCACTCGGATCATTTCAATACAAATACTGCCTATAGTTCTGCTGCTTATTCAAAGGGGGCTACGTTTATTGCTCAAATGGGCTATGTGATTGGGGACGATGTAAGAGATCGAGCGATGCTGAGGTATTTCGATACTTGGAAGTTTAGGCATCCAAATGTCAATGACCTTGTTCGAATCATGGAGAAAGAAAGCGGGATGGAGCTGGATTGGTACAAAGAATACTTTGTGAATTCTACCAAGACGATTGACTATGGAATCAAAGCAGTAAATCCTCAGGGAAATAATACAGAAATCGTGCTCGAGCGAATTGGATTAATGCCGATGCCTGTTGATTTGGTAATTACCTATAAGGACGAGAGTTCTGAGTTGATATATTTGCCTTTAGTGATCATGAGAGGGGAGAAGCCTGTTGAAAAAGATCTCCCTACGCGATCGATGACTTTAGACTGGCCTTGGACCAATTTGACTAAAACTATAAAAATTACCCAAAAGAAGGAAAATATTAGATCTGTTGAAATAGATCCATTATTACGAATGGCTGACCTGGAGCGTTCAAATAACAAAGTAGATTTTTGACCGAAAAAAAGGCATAAAAAAAGGTGACTGAAGAGTCACCTTTTTTTATTTCAAGATTAACCTTCGTTTTTCTTGTCTTGAACTTCCTTACGGATATCCTGAGCAATGTTTTTGAGGTCTTGCATTCCTTTTCTAACTCGTGTTCCTGCGGCTTGGTTACTCTTGTCGTAGAACTTAACGAAATCTTCCTCCATACCGAGGATTAAATCTCTAACTTCACTAAATTTACCCATAGTTAAAGTGATTTTTTAGGTTGATGATAACTTTATTTTAATCTAATATAGGCCAAAGTACTAGCTAATTCAATCCTGAGGGCATTTTATTTGTATTTTTTTATTCTCCGAGAGAAATAGCAAGTTGTGAATTTCTATAGAACCCCTCCGTCAATTTTTCTTTGATCGAAGCGAATGCTGAAATTGTTTCTCTCACATCTTCTAAAGTATGCACTGCGGTAGGTATCAAACGTAAGATTATCATGCCTTTAGGGATTACAGGATAAATCACCACCGAGCAGAAAATAGCATGGTTTTCTCTTAGATCTTTTGTGAGTGCGGCTGCTTCTCCTATAGTTCCATTCAATACAACAGGAGTCACTGGAGAATTTGATTTTCCAGTACTAAAACCATTCTCATGTAGTCCTTTTCGAAGTGCCTTGACAATCTTCCATAAATTATCCTTTAATTCTGGCTGTGTTTTGAGCAGCTTCAGTCGTGTCAAAGCACCCGCTACCAAAAGCATTGGAAGAGACTTTGCAAAAATCTGAGACCGCATATTATATCTTAAATAAAGAATCACATCAGGATCACCGGCGACAAACGCCCCAATACTTGCCATTGATTTAGCAAAAGTTGAGAAGTAGATATCAACTTCATCTTGTACTCCTTGCTCTTCGTCAGTTCCGGCACCAGTTCTGCCCATAGTTCCAAATCCATGTGCATCATCTATCAGTAGCCTAAATTCAAATTTCTTCTTGAGCGCAACAATTTCTTTCAATCTTCCCTGATCGCCAGTCATTCCAAATACACCTTCAGTGATCACTAGAATTCCTCCTCCAGTTTCATTCGCAAGCTTGGTGGCACGCTCCAGTTGTTTCTCGCAACTCTCAATGTCATTGTGAGGAAACACATATCGCTTGCCTAAGTGCATACGAAGTGCATCGATGATACAGGCATGACATTCAGAATCATAAACAACTACATCTTTTCGATCCAGTAATGAATCAACTACAGACATTATTCCCTGATACCCGTAATTTAATAAGTAAGCTTTTTTCTTGCCTACAAATGCAGCAAGTTCGTCTTCCAACTCTTCATGAAGGCTGGTCTGCCCTGACATCATTCGAGCTCCCATCGGATAGGCAGCTCCCCATTTAGCAGCAGCGTCCGCATCGGACTTTCGTACTTCTGGGTGATTAGCTAAACCCAGGTAGTTATTCAAACTCCAGGTTAACACCTCTTTCCCCTGAAATTTCATTCTTGGGGCGATTTCACCTTCTAGTTTAGGAAAAGAAAAATAACCATCAGCAAATTCAGAATGTTTGCCCAGCGGTCCCATGTTCGTCTTCAATTTTGCAAATAAATCCAAAGCGTTTGATTTTAAGTAGTAAGGTTACTAATGATAAATTCAGTTAGAATGTAAAAATAAAGCTTAAATACCTCCAAAGCAAAAAAGCTTATCTGTTTGAACAGATTCTTTACTATAGTCAAATTTATTTCTTTATTTCGCCTGCAGACTAATGAAACCCAAAAACTTCACTGTTGATGTCAGAAATAAAAAAACTTTTAGTTGCAAACCGGGGGGAAATAAGCCTTAGAATCATGCGCACGGCTAGGGAAATGGGAATTGCCACTGTTGCCGTGTTCAGTGAAGCAGATAGAAATTCTCCACACGTGAAGTTTGCAGATGAAGCGATCTGTTTAGGCCCACCACCATCCTCAGAATCTTACTTATTGGGCAATAAAATCATTCAAATTGCCAAAGATCTAGGAGTGGATGCAATTCATCCTGGTTATGGTTTCTTATCAGAAAATGAAAGCTTCGCGAGAGCAGTAGCAGCTGCAGGTCTAATCTTTGTCGGACCTTCTCCGGAGGCTATACGGATTATGGGAAGTAAACTAGCTGCTAAGCAGGCAGTTTCCAAATATGACATCCCTTTAGTTCCGGGCACAGAAGAGGCGATTTCCGATATTGGAGAAGCTAAAAAAAGAGCTGTGGAAATTGGATATCCTATCCTCATCAAAGCAAGTGCAGGAGGAGGTGGAAAGGGAATGCGTATTGTGGAAAATGAAGCTGAATTTGAAGAGCAAATGCAACGGGCCGCCAGTGAAGCTAAATCTGCCTTTGGTGATGAAGCGGTTTTTATTGAGAAATTCATCACTTCGCCCAGGCACATTGAAATACAGATCCTAGGTGATCAGCATGGAAATGTAGTTCACCTTTTTGAACGGGAATGCTCAGTTCAACGTCGACATCAGAAAGTTATTGAAGAAGCCCCATCTGCTGCTGTCTCGGAAGAAATGAGGAAAGCTATGGGTGATGCGGCAATCGGCGTTGCAAAAGCTTGTAATTATTACGGTGCGGGTACGGTGGAGTTTATTGTGGATGATCAATTGAATTTCTACTTCTTAGAAATGAATACCCGATTACAAGTGGAGCATCCGGTGACCGAAATGATCACTGGGAAAGATCTCGTACGTGAGCAACTCAAGATCGCCGCAGGACATCCTTTGGACTTTTCGCAAGAAGATTTGAAAATTCATGGACACGCGGTCGAAGTCAGAGTCTATGCTGAAGACCCCAAGAATAATTTTCTCCCTGACATTGGTACATTAGTGACCTATCAGCGGCCACAAGGTCCGGGAATCCGAGTTGATGATGGATTTGAAGAAGGGATGACGATTCCTATTTACTATGATCCTATGATTGCCAAGTTGATTACGCATGCTGCAGATCGCAATTCGGCGATTGACCGGATGATCCGTGCGATTGACGATTATAAGATTTCAGGGATTCAAACCACACTTGGTTTTTGCCGATTCGCTTTAAATCACCACGCTTTTCGCAGTGGTAATTTTGATACGAAATTTGTTGAAAATTTCTTCAGTCCTGCAGTTTTGGATCCCACGTTTGAAGAAAATGAGTTGGAACTTCTTTCAGCTTTAGCAGTAGAGTTTCTTGCAAAGTCAGAGACCAAGAAGACCGTGACGGAAAGAAACAATTCAGTTTCCGCATGGAGAAAGAGATTAAATTAAAATGGCAGAAATTTTACCTATAAAAGGTTGGCGATACTCAGATTCTTTAGCCTCCCAAATCGAAAATCTAACCTCACCACTATTTGATGTAGTATCTGCAAAGCAGCGGAAAATTCTTTATGAAAATCCGTTGAATAGTATTCATTTGTCAGTTCCAAGAGGGGAGAACCCAGCTGAAGAAGCGGCGTCTATACTTGCTAGGTGGAAAGCTGAAGGAGTGCTAACTCAAGACGCATTGCCTGGGATTTACGTATACTATCAATATTTTAGGTTACCGGGAGAGTACAAAGAGCGCTGTCGCAAAGGCTTTATCATTCAGGTCAAAGCCTATGGCTGGAATGATAAAATAATTCTCCGTCATGAAAACACAATGGTTTCGGCAGTGAACGATCGAATTGATCTTTTGAAACATTCCGAAATCCAAGCCAGTCCAACCCATGGGTTGTATGAAGATCCAGAGGAGCAGTTGGAACCCTACATGGACGCAGCGATGGAGTCACCGCTTTATGAGTTGGAGGATTATCAGGGAGTTCGAGAAGTGGTCGCAGTGATTCATGATGCAGTGGTGATCAGTAGGTTTCTAAGTGTGCTAAAGGATAAGCAAATCATCTTAGCAGATGGACACCACAGACTTGAAGGCGCCATCGAATATCGGAAGGTCATGAAGGAGCAATTCCCGACCCACATGTGGAAAGCTCATGACTACCACATGATGTATCTGACCAATACATCAGGAAATCATTTGAAGATTCTTCCAACACATCGAATTTTTTATGGGTTGGATATATCTGAACAAGAATTCATGAACAAATTAGAAGAGTGGTTTGTGGTAAAGCCTTTTGGTGATCCTGAGGAACTTGGAGTTTACGCTTTTCATAAGCCATGGTCTTTTGGATTAATGATCGGAGAAAAGGCATATCTGTTAAAACTTTCCAAAGAAAACTTCGAAAAGTTCAATCAAGATCTTCCATTTCCAGTCCGGAATCTTGACCTGGTGGTATTGCATGAATTAGTGTTTACCCGAATATTGGGAATGGATTCGGAGAATCAGCGAAATTCCCTGCAACTGGTATATGAGCGAAATTTTGCTCGATGCATTCAAGAGGTAGAATCCGGGAAGGCTAGCTTCGCAATAATCACACAGGAAATCGAACTCAATCAGGTCATGGAAGTATGTCGCTCGGGACATGTCCTGCCCCAAAAGTCCACTTACTTTTACCCAAAGGCTTTGGGAGGATTGCTATTTGCCAGTATTAATCAGTTAGAATTTGAATTTGATTACCAAGCATATGTTCAATAATCTAGAAGGGAAAAAAATAATTTTAGCTTCTAATTCTCCCAGAAGACAGGACTTGTTGAAAGGCTTAGAACTAGCGTTTGAGGTGCGTGTCAGTGTGGTAGAAGAAAAAATTCCTGCTGATCTCAAGCCAGAATATGTAGCGGCCTACCTTTCCAAGTTAAAGTCAGATGCCTTTGGCAAACTTGAAGTTGGTGAATTGCTGATCACTTCTGACACGGTAGTCATCGAAAACAATCATGTCCTAGGAAAGCCCGCAAATGAGCAAGAAGCTTTCGATATGCTGAAAAGTTTATCTGGTGATACTCATACTGTCATGACTGCTGTGACGATGAGAGATACCTCCAAACAAATCACCTTAGAAGATGAGACGCGTGTCACTTTCCGCTTCTTAACCGAGGATGAAATCTGGCATTATATTTATAATTACAAACCTTTTGACAAAGCAGGTGCTTATGGAATTCAAGAGTGGATCGGATTTATGGGCGTCACTCGAATCGAAGGATCTTATTACAATGTGATGGGATTCCCGCTTCATCTCGTTTATGAGCAGCTGAAAAAATGGTAACAAAAAAGCCTTTTCGATTATCGAAAAGGCTTTTTCATTTTAGGGATTGAGTCTTAATCTTCTTTTTCCACCTTTATTTTTCCAGGAGCGATTTTAATTTTTTCATCTTCCTTTAGCTCTTTACTGACAATTAGATAAGGTCCGGATATTATTTCCTCTCCTTCAGTTAAACCTTCCAGTACTTCAATATTTTGAAAATCAGAAATACCAGTTTTGATGACTTTGATTTTAGCAACTCCACCCTCATTCACGAATACGATCTCTCGGGATTTGGTGGTTCCACTGGCTAAAGTATCCTGCTGATTAGCTCTGGTAGTTACAGCAGAAAGAGGAACAGATAAAACATTATCTTTTGAGTTGGTAAGAATCTCAACTGAAGCAGTCATTCCTGGTCTGAAGGGATATTTTCTACCACTGGCTACTAGATCCTTGTAGGAGCTGTTCAGAATTCTGATTTTTACCTTGAACTCAGTTACTGCATCTGAAGAAACTTTCGCATTTGCCGTATTTGCTATCGCAGTGACCACTCCTTTGAATTTTTTACCCAAGTTGGAATACGCATCAACATCAATAATCGTGGTGTCTCCAAGGCTCAATCTGACGATGTCATTTTCATTTACATCTACTCGAACTTCCATTTTGGATAGATCTGCTATCGTTAGCATTTCTGTACCAGCCATCTGCTGCGTTCCCACTACTCGCTCGCCTTGCTCTACCAATAGGTTGGAGACAATTCCACTCACAGGAGAATATACGTTTGTCAATCTTAGGTTTTCTGCGGCTTCATTTACCGTAGCTTGCGAACTTTTTATAACAAATTCTGATGCAATGACATTTTGCTTGGCAGCTTCCAGATCTTTTTGAGAAGTAATGTAATTCGCTTGAGCAGTTTCATAATCTGCCAAAGAGATCACTTTTTGCTGATACAATACTTTTTGTCTGTCAAAATTTTGCTCTGCTTGGGTAAACTGAGCTTCTGAGCGCTGTAAGGAAGCCCTTGCTTGTGCGAGATTGGCTAGTTGCTGATTCAAGTTTGCTTTGGTACGATCCAGCGCTGAAATGAAATTGTCAGGACGAATCTTTACCAATAACTTTCCTAATGCAACAGAGTCACCTTCTTTGATATTTAATTCGATAATCTCACCCGCAACATCGGGACTGAGCTTTACTTCCACTTCAGGCTGGATCTCACCTGATGCACTTACCTTTTCAATGATTTGTGTCTTTGCAGATTTTGTTACTTCCACTTCGACTTCTTTAGCTCCTCCAACCCAGCCGGCACTGCGAGCGATTACAGCAAAAATAATTAGGACTGCTATTGCTCCTACTAAGTAATACAAAAGTTTATTTGATTTTTTATTAGCCATGTGTTAGTTAAGATTTATTGGATTACCAAGATAAAAGTCGAGTACCTTAACTCGGAAAATATAGGTGTATTTAGCGTTTAAAAGATCCGCTTGAGTATTGAAAAGATTATTTTGAGCTACTTGGAAGTCAACTGAGTTAATCGCACCCACATCCAATCGCTGCTGGGCGATTCTAAAAGATTCTTGTACAGCATCCAAACGTGTCAAATTTGCTCCGTACGATTGCTGTGCGGAAAGAGCACTATTGTATGCACTTTCAATATCTTGTCTCAATGTGTTTTTAGCTTCTGTTTCAGCTACTTCACTAATTTGCCTTTGTACCCGAGCTCGCTGAACACCCGCCATGTTGTTGAATTGGGAGAAAATCGGAATGCTCAGGTTAATATTCAGAGATTGAGATAAGTTATTTTCGATCTGGGCACTAAATGATGGTCGCTCGTTTCCAAAAGATCGATCTACGTAGTTAGAGAAAATATTGGCTCCTATTCCTAGAGTAGGTAGGAATGATCCCTTTGCGATTTTTACACCATATTCCGCACTTTCCACATTGACTTTAGCCAATTTGATCTCAGGCATTATCTCCACAGCGGTATTGAATATATCCGAGGGATTTTCTGAGGCCATTAGGTCATCGTTGATGACAAACTCAGGCTCTATGACTTGAAAATCTTCTGTAAAAGGAATTTGCATCGCCTGCGCCAAATTCAGCTTGGAGATTCTCAGACTATTTTGCGCATTGATTACTTCCAGTTCATTGGTTGCATTTTGAGCCTGAAGATCTAGTTTGTCCGACAGTGGGAGCGATCCGGCCACTACCAACTTAGCGGTACGATCCAGTTGGTCCTTTGAAGTGGTAAGCTGACTTTTTGCAATACCCACTTGTTCACGGTTGAATACTACGTTGATAAAAAGATTGATAACATTAAGTGTAATATTATTCTTGGTTACCTGAATGTTAAAAAGACCAGCTTCTATGTCTAATTTACTTTGCGTGATGTTGTTGGATATACGTCCTCCTGCAAACAAAGTCACGCTTGAGTTGGCTGATAAGTTAACGTTACCAATACGATCAGTTTCAAACAAGTTGGTAACAGGGTTTACCGATCTACCCCAGCGGAATCCCGTACTGGCTCCTGTGGATAATGTAGGAAGTCTAGCGCCCTTGTTTTGTAAGACTGTGGCTTCGTTGCTTAGCTGGTTGAGTTCGCTTCGTCTTAGTGTAAGGTTATTTTCCAGTGCAATATTGACAGCCGTTTGCAGATCATAAGGTCCTGCCGGGAGGTCTTGAGCATAAAGTTGGAAAGATAAACCTGAAGCTATAACTAGGCTCCAAATGTACTTTTTCATGAGAATTGTTAAAGGTCTATGTCCGGTATATAAATTAATTCTTTGATCCAAGTAATTGATCTGAGGTATTCAAGTGTGATTTTTTGTATTCCCGAATCCATTTCGATGACATGGCAAGCTAAATCATTCTTGCCTTTTCTCGAAACAGACATAGTCGCAATGTTCGCTTTTTCTTGTGCGATTATACTTGCAATAAATGCTATAGCTCCAGCGGTGTCCGATGCTTTGATTATCAGACTATGATTCTGAGCTGAAAAATTAGCAACAAAACCATCTACCTCCGCAATATTTATAACGCCACCGCCCAAACTTTCCCCGATTACTTCAATTGATTTATCACCTTGCTTCAAATTCAATTTGATAGTATTCGGGTGATGGACAGAGGAGTTACCGATTGATTTGAACTTGTAAATTAGCCCACGCTCTTTGGCTATATCCAAGGAAGTTTTAATCAGCGGGTCATCTGTTTTAAAATCCATCAGGCCGGCTATTATAGCTCGATCACTTCCGTGACCTTCATAAGTCCTCGCAAATGAGTTGTAGAATGTAATAATGGCCTCATCCGGTTTACCGCCCAAAATTCGTATCGCTGCTCGAGCAATTCTGACAACTCCCGCTGTATGTGATGACGAAGGTCCAATCATGATTGGTCCGATCATATCAAAAACGCTGCTTTTATTTGCCATAAATAAATAAAGTCCAATTATAATGCTAAGGTAAAATGATGTCTAGTAAATGCTAATAGAAATCTTATTAAACACTTCTATTTATACATTAATGGTCATATTCATACCTCTTTTAACCGTATCCTTTCTGATCAATTAATTATAATGTTCGATAATGGACATCTGTGTGAGCGGTTACGGGACAATCTTGCCAAGATATAATTGAGCTGACACTGGAAATTAAAGAGTCAATTAATAAAATTGTTTCATGATTATCCGCTAGCATACCAGTAGAAGGCAAAAAGCGACTTAATAGATGTTGGACGCTAGCATTTGCCGGTAATTCTCCTGATCGCTACCGGGACGTCATCAGCTCGCCTCGCCTTGGCAGGCCTGCCTGCCAGTGAAGCAAAGAAAGAGAGGTCACTGGCATCATTACGGATAATCACATTTTATTTTGCTTGATCCCCTCTCGATGATTGTAGATGTTCTCGTTATCAATCAGTTTGATGTTTTTTGTAGTCTCCCATTCGAAAAAGTCAAAATTTTATAACGCAGACCCCTGCATATTATCTTATATTTAACGGTTTGCGCCGTGAATTTTAGTCCATTGCCTTAAGAAAACCCATTAATCTTAACACCTCATGCTCCTAGAACCTTTAGATTTAGCCGTCTTTATAGGCTATTGTTTACTCATTATTGGAATGGGAATTTTTGTGTCCCGAGAAAAAAAAGGACACGTCAAAAATTCATCAGACTATTTTCTAGCATCCAAAGCATTACCATGGTGGGCTGTAGGTGCCTCGCTGATCGCATCTAATATTTCTGCAGAACAATTTATCGGTATGTCAGGATCGGGTTTCGCGCTTGGATTGGCCATTGCGACTTACGAATGGATGGCTGCGGCCACGCTCTTGGTGGTAGCGATCTTCTTCTTGCCGATATACATTAAGAAAGGCATTTACACCATGCCTGGTTTTTTGCTGGACCGTTATGACAATCGAGTTCGGACGACAATGGCTATTTTCTGGCTGCTGCTTTACGTCTTTGTGAATCTGACCTCAGTATTATATTTGGGCGCCCTCAGTTTGAATACGATACTCAATGTGCCAATGGTCTATGGCATTATTGGTTTGGCACTTTTTGCCATGCTATATTCTATCTATGGAGGCCTGAAAGCGGTAGCCTGGACGGATGTAGTGCAGGTCGTATTCTTGATTGCGGGAGGATTGGGCACCACTTACATTGCCTTACAGATGGTCGGCAGTGGTGATGCTTGGGATGGCCTCGGCTTGCTTCGCAAAGAAGTTCCGGGTCATTTCTCGATGATACTTTCCAAAGGTGAGATGATGATTCCTGATGGTAAGGGCGGCGAGCAAGATGCCTACTTACAACTCCCTGGTTTGAGTGTCTTGGTTGGCGGAATGTGGATTACCAATTTGAGTTATTGGGGCTTCAATCAATATATCACCCAGCGAGCGCTTGCTGCCAAAAGTTTAGATGAAGCTCAAAAAGGGATGATTTTTGCGGGTTTCCTGAAATTATTGATGCCGTTAATTGTGGTGATTCCAGGAATCGCAGCCTGGGTAATCGTGAAAAACGGAATTGATATCAGCTTCATAGATTCTATGAAAGATCCGGTAACTGGACTGGTAAAGTCAGACCGAGCCTATCCTACATTATTGCAATTATTGCCCGTTGGTTTGAAAGGATTGGCTTTTGCGGCTCTGACTGCTGCTATAGTATCTTCATTGGCCTCTATGGCAAATAGTACGTCTACGATTTTCACGTTGGATATTTATAAGAGGTATTTTGGTCAAAATGCTTCCGAAACCAAACAAGTACAAGTAGGTAGAATAACAGCCGGTGTGGCATTTTTGGTGGCTGCGATCGTGGCTCCAGCTTTGGGGGAATTGGATCAGGCCTTTCAGTTTATTCAAGAATACACTGGATTTATCAGCCCGGGTGTATTTGCGATCTTCTTTTTTGGCGTGTTTTGGAAAAAAACTACCTCTAACGCCGCTTTGGTTGGTGCAGCCTTGAGTATTCCACTTTCAATTGTACTGAAACTCGCATTTCCTGAATTTCCATTTATTGATCGAATGGGCGTCGTATTCCTGATTTTGGCATTCTTGATGATCACCATCAGCTTAGTCGAAGGCAAAGGAAAAGACCATCCAAATAGTATCGAGATCAATAAGGATCTGTTCAGGACCAGTACTGGATTTAAAATTGGAGCCTTCATTATTACTGGAATTATTGCTGCCCTATACATTGTGTTCTGGTAAAATTAGAATTAATGAGAAAGCTACTATTGGGAATAGATATCGGAAGTTCATCCATTAAAGTGTCCTTGTTGGATGCGGATTCGGGCAGGTCCATCGGGTCAAAGTCATTTCCGCAGGAAGAAATGGTAATTCAATCCCCAGAAAAAGGCTGGGCAGAGCAGGATCCAGAAACTTGGTGGGAGTATGTGCAGCAAGCTACAAGGTACGTGTTGAACGGGTCAGCTGTCAAATCCAAAGAACTTCAAGGGATTGGAATTGCCTATCAAATGCATGGACTTGTTTTGGTGGATAAAAACCAAAAGGTACTTCGATCATCCATTATTTGGTGTGATAGCAGAGCGGTTGAGATCGGCGATGCTGCCTTCAGTGCTATAGGTGAAGAGTATTGCCTGAGTCATCTGCTGAATTCACCGGGGAATTTTACGGCATCCAAACTCAGATGGGTAATGGAAAATCAACCGGAATTGGCTGCTAAAATACATAAAATTATGCTTCCGGGGGATTTCATTGCTATGAAACTCAGTGGTGAGATTGTCACCTCTGAGACAGGGCTGTCTGAAGGAATCTTTTGGGATTTCAAAGCAAATGGAATTAGCCAGAAGGTTCTCGATCAGTATCAGATTGACCCTAACTGGATTCCTCGAGTACTTCCGTCTTTTTCTCAACAAGGAAATGTAACTGACCTTGCAAGCGAACTTACGGGAATTGAAGCTGGTGTTCCAATTACGTATCGTGCTGGAGATCAACCAAACAATGCCTTTTCACTTCAAGTATTGAAGCCAGGGGAACTAGCAACTACCGCTGGTACTTCCGGAACAGTTTATGGCGTTTGCGATAAGCCGCTGTATGATCCAAAATCCAGAGTAAATACGCTCGTTCATGTGAATCATACCCAAGAAAATCCCTCCTATGGGGTTTTACTCTGTGTAAATGGTACAGGGATTTTGAATAGTTGGATCAAAAAACTCCTAGGTAGACAAAAAATAGATTATCCTGAAATGAATGTGATGGCGTCTTCAGCTCCGATTGGTGCTGAAGGCTTGGTATTTATTCCATTTGGGAATGGTGCAGAACGGATCATGCAGAACAAGCCTGTTGGAGCGCATCTGCTGGGAATAGACTTATTGAAGCATTCAAAGAATCATGTCCTGAGAGCTGGTCAGGAAGGAATCGTTTCTGCTTTGACTTACGGCTTCCGAATCATGCAAAATATGGGAATGAATCTTAAAACAGTAAAAGCAGGTCATGCCAATATGTTTTTGAGTCCCTTATTCAGAAAAACCTTCGTGAATATGAATAAAGTTATATTAGAGCTTTATGATACCGATGGGGCGCAAGGTGCTGCTCGTGGAGCTGGAATCGGGGCAGCTGTATTTGCTTCTACTTCCGAGGCATTTGAAGGATTATCCTTGCTGGAATCCGTTGAGCCAAATCCAAATCTCTTTGACCAATACGAGGATGTGTATCAAAATTGGCTTCAGGCCTTAGAAAAAGTTAAAAATTAACTAGTCAAAAAAACCTATAAACCCTTAAATCATGTCTAAAACCTATTTTTCCAATATCGGTAAAATTCCGTTTGAAGGGAAATATTCCGATAATCCACTTGCTTTTCGCTTTTACGATGAGAGTAGAATGATTGCTGGAAAGACTATGAAGGAACATTTTAAATTTGCTATTGCCTACTGGCATTCCTTCTGTGGCACTGGTGGAGATCCCTTTGGACCAGGTACAATAAAGCATGCCTGGGATGTAGCTTCAGATCCTGTGCAGCGGGCAAAAGATAAGATGGATGCAGCTTTTGAATTCATCACCAAAATAGGTGCTCCTTATTATTGCTTTCATGATATTGACTTGATTGACGAAGGGGCTAGCCTTTCGCAGTATGAAAAGCACATGCAGCTCATCACTGACTACGCGAAAGAAAAACAAGATGCTACGGGGATTAAATTACTTTGGGGAACTGCCAATGTGTTTTCAAATCCCAGATACATGAATGGTGCCTCCACCAATCCTGACTTTAATGTAGTGGCATGGGCCGGAACTCAAGTAAAAAATGCCATTGATGCTACCATTAAGTTGGGTGGCGAGAATTATGTGTTCTGGGGAGGAAGAGAAGGGTATATGTCCCTGCTGAATACAGATATGAAGCGTGAGACGGAGCATTTGGCAAAATTCCTTACCATGGCTCGGGATTATGCTCGAAAGAATGGATTCAAAGGAACTTTCTTTATAGAACCAAAACCTATGGAGCCAACCAAGCATCAATATGATTACGATGCAGCAACAGTGATCGGTTTTTTAAAACAGCATGGCTTAGACAAGGATTTCAAACTGAATATTGAAGTCAACCATGCAACGCTTGCTGGTCATACCTTCCAACATGAACTTCAGGTTGCAGCTGATGCAGGAATGCTGGGTAGCATAGATGCCAATCGTGGAGACTATCAAAATGGCTGGGACACTGATCAATTTGCCATGAACCTTCAGGAAATAACTGAGGCGATGTTAACGATTCTGACATCAGCCGGTATTCAAGGTGGAGGAGTGAATTTCGATGCGAAAATCAGACGAAATTCTACTGATATGGACGACCTTTTCTTAGCACATATTGGAAGTATGGATGCCTTTGCAAGAGGAATGCTGATCGCTCAGGATATTTTGGACAAATCAGATTACTTGGAACGTAGAAAAAACCGCTATTCAAGCTTCGATTCCGGAAAAGGCAAGTTATTCGAGGCGGGCGACCTTACGCTGGAAGAGTTAAGAACGTATGCAATGGAAGTCGGAGATCCCAAACAGATCAGTGGAAAACAAGAATACTTCGAAAATCTATTAAATCGTTACATTTAACTAGCAGAGACATTCGGGTCTCTTTTTTAGCTCCCTGACTATGAAAAAGTTCCTAATTTTTGGTTTCGTTTCGATCTTATTTTCTTGTAGTGCTGACAAGTTTGATTCGGAAGTGGTCCTGCCCACCTTATTTACTGATGGTATGGTAATACAGCGGGATGTAGCCATTTCTGTTTGGGGAAAAGGGATTCCAGGCGAAAACGTCCGAGCTAGTCTAGCAGGATCAATTGGTAGCGCGGGTGTTGAATCAGACAGCACTTGGATTATCAAATTACCTAAATCCGAATCAGGAGGACCTTTTGTGCTTCAAGTGAATGCGCAGTTGGTTGAAGATGTCTATATCGGTGACGTCTGGCTAGCAGGCGGACAGTCCAATATGGAGTGGTCACTCAAAGCTGATGTAATCGGTGCAGCGCAGGAGTTTGCAGCAGGTGGAAATCCAATGATTCGGTTTTTCAAGGTCCCAAAAAAGTACAGTGCCATTCCTCAGAGCACATTGGATGGCGGTCTTTGGAAAGTAGCTGACAAGGAGAACTTACCTGAATTCTCTGCGGTAGCTTGGTTCTTCGCGAAGCGAAACAATTCAGAGAAAAAGGTAGCTGTAGGCATCATCGAATCCAACTGGGGAGGTTCTCCTGCAGAGGGTTGGACGGATGTGGAGATTTTGGCAGCAAAAGAGCAATCCTATCAGGCTGAAGCGAAAGATATACTGGGAAACAGAGAAAAATGGGAAAAGGAGAATCTCACCAATGAAAAGAATCGAGAGTTACGAGATTTAATGGTCGCCAAACCAGATAGTATCACTGCTCAGCAAGTTTCATCCTTAGGCTATAATGATACCCAATGGCGCTCGATAAATCTACCTGCCGAAAATCCAATGCAGCATATTGCCTGGTTGCGTAAAAAATTCAGACTCAATACTGCTGATGATGTGACCCTTCATATTCCAGATATCAATCAAATGGCCTTTATTTATTTAAATGGGGAGCAAGTATATTACAAGGATTGGGGTAATAGTATGGGTGATATCTTACTTCCTAAAAAACTTTTACTGTCAGGAGCTAATGTACTGACCTTGAGAATAGTAAATACTTGGAATAATCAACCTGCTTTAGGTACAAAAGGTGAAATGTATTTACTTCAAAATGGAAAAAAGATAACTCTGGAAGGAAATTGGAATTATTCGAATTCGATCGTCGAGCCTCAACTTCCAAAAGTAGCTTTTTATGCTTTCAAACCGGGGATGATGTATAATTCAATGATTCTTCCGCTGATTAAATACCCTATCAAAGGAGTGATTTGGTACCAGGGTGAAAGCAATGCAGGTCGTCATGAGGAATATAATGATCTCTTTTCTACCATGATCACCAATTGGAGAAGCGTATGGAAAATCGGGGATTTTCCGTTCCTATTCGTACAGCTTGCAAATTTCATGCAGCGTGAAGAAGTACAGCCAGAGAGTAATTGGGCATTTTTGAGGGAAGCTCAGACCAAGACACTTGAGCTTCCAAATACTGGGATGGCAGTAATCATCGATATCGGTGAGGCTGCGGATATCCATCCAAAAAACAAAAAAGATGTAGGCGAAAGACTTTGGCTTCAGGCTCGTGAAGTGGCTTACGGAGAGAAGTTGATCGCTTCAGGACCTAGATTTGAAAGTTTTAGCCGGGAAGGAAATACACTGAAGATCAAATTTAGCCCTATAGAGGATACACTTAAAATTAATGAAGGCACAGCAGTTCATGGATTTATCTTGGGAGATTCAAGAGGTGACTTCTCGATTGCCAATGCAACATTAGGAGGAGATTCCACAGTCGAAATTACCTTACCTAAAAATATGACCGGAGGAGGAGAAGTACGGTACGCTTGGGCTGATAATCCGGCAGTAAATCTGGTCAATAAAATTGATCTTCCCGCTGAGCCTTTTCGATTTAGCTTTAAATAAAGGTTCTACCCTGAATTTAATGAAGAAGCAAGTTTGGCTTTAAAATTATCTTATACAGAATAATGTAGGGTATCTATTTTACCAAAGTTTCATTAATACGGCGAAGATTCAACGTTCTGAGCACTTCAATCCATTTTCTATAGGTTTATCCTTGTCACTTTTTGGCGGCCAAAAAGTAACCCCGCACACGGGCGGGCAGGCAAAAAACCCTGCGCCTCGGTCTTTTCTTTCCGCTGGAGGCTTTTTTCATTAATTTGAGATGAGGAGACAGCGGAATTTTGTGCTGCCCTGCCCACCTAAAAATGACTGGATCTCCCTCGTACCTCGGGAGCTAAGTCATTTTCTTAACGGCGTGCAAAGCAGCCCAAAACCGAAAATCCCGCAAGTCTCAGCCATCCGGATGCTATCCTCCAAAGATTCTTGCCATCAAATAATCAAGTGTCGTTTCCATTAAATTCGTGGTAGTACCATACTATTAAGAACATCATAGCCTTTTCACTTTGACCTAGATAAGAAGGGAGAGATTCTTCTTTTTTAATTTCTAAATTACAAAAAGCCCTTTCTAGACCTCAACGAAATTAGACATGTGGCCTGTATTTCTCTTGGATTTATCCAGATAGGAGAATCAATCAAGTGTAGGAAGTGTATGAAAAAGGCCGATGAGAAATCTCACCGGCTTTATATTACTAAAAGTTAAAAAGGAATTAATAACCTGGATTTTGAACCAAGAAACCCATTTCATTTGATGCTCCATCAATGGCTCTTTGAGGAATCGGGAATAACCTTTTATTCACATCGCTATCGGTCTTCTCTGTCCAGCTATCCTCGTATTTCCCGAATCTGATTTGAGTGGTTCTTCTAAGACCTTCCCAATACAGCTCAAAACCGGACTCACGGATTAATATGTCCAGATCAATGGCACCGAGAGCAGCTGGAGTCTGTGTGGGACGAGCGTTCCTCGAAGTTCTCAACGTATTGATATCGGCTAGAGCTCCTCCATTATCACCTTTTCTCAACTTAGCTTCAGCACGCATCAAATAGATTTCACCCAATCGAATCAAAACTATATCCACACTACTATTTGAACAGCAGTTCGGGGCAGTACGGCTAAATTGATATTTTGAGAATCGATTTCCAGTGTTGTGCAAGCTTCCCTCATTTGTAAAATCTACTTGATAAGTGTGATCCACATAGCGGATGTTCGCACCACTGCTTCGTCTGTTGATTACAGGGTAGATTCGTACCTTTCCATCCGGGCAGGTAATAATTTTTCCCGTTGCATCTTTTCTAGGACCCCAAATGACACCTCCAAGAAGCCCTCTGTCCATTTCAAAACTTTCGGCATCTACACAGTAATAATGATCCGCATCGTTGTTGGGATTCACGCCAGTTAGATCTCTGAGATTTTCAGGAATGATTGTATTCTCCTGGAAAAATCGAGCATCTGCTTTTGCCGGATCCACGTTACCATAAGCGTCATACCAGCTTTGGATGAAATCAGGGGTAGCAGCTACTGCATCCGTGCCACGCGTGTTTGGAAGCTCAGGTCTTGGAATCTGATCACCGGAAATCGACCAATATTGCCATCTACTGTGTTCGGTCTGAAGGACTCCGCGCTGATCGAGTGAAAATATGATTTCACGATTTGTATCATTGTCATCATTGAACAGGTCAAAGTATTCAGGAGATAAGGAATAGGGACCATTGATCAGATTAGTTGTGTATTGGATCACCTTGTCCATATCTTCCATTCGGAAATTCGGTGTACCATAGGGATCTCGATAAACGGCTGCATTCAAATACAAACGGGCCAATAATGCCTCTGCTGAATGTTTGTTTATTCTGCCGGACTCAATAGTGCCACTAATCCCATTTACAACTGACAGCAATTCGGATTCTATGTAATCAATAGCTTCTTGCCCTCGGAGAATTTCTGAAAGCCGGTCAGGAGAATCTTTTTTGAAAACAATCCCCCAATTATCCAGGGCTAACATATTCAGATAGGCCTTCATAGCTACCATTTCATATAGTGGGTTTTGGGCACTTGTATTCCCGTTTTTCACCTCTAGCCGCATATTTTCCTCTGCCAAAACTGCACGGGACAAGGCCAAGGTAATGAAGGTCCAAGTATCTCCCACGAGACTGTTGGTTGGGGTCATCAAATGCTCATGTATAGCAATAAACTTACCGCCATCAAACCAGTCTCTACCACCTCGGTAGGGTAGGATTCCCTCATCAGAGGCGACTTCCTGAAGTCCAAATTGGGCAGTATGAAGCCATACTTGACGTAGCATGCCATAAACTGGAGCTATCGATCCACTCACAATTTCCGCTTGTCCAGTACCCGTCAGTGACTCATCGAGAATATCTTCATCCAATGTAGTGCAACCTAGAAAAGCGAGTAAAAAGGAAGCTATCGGTAATAATTTACTAAATTTTATAATTTTCATTTGCTTGAGATTTTTGGAAAATTGAACACTTATCTAGCTTATTTTTAAAATACCAGGTTCAAATTGATCATGAATGTTCGAGCTCTTGGATAGGTGAATCGATCGATACCGAAGGTTGAGATTCCACCTGAAGTTGATCCGGTATTGACCTCTGGATCAAATCCGGAATAGTCTGTAATCACAAATAAGTTTTGACCTGTGATGGATAGGCGGATATTTTGAAAAGCATCGCCCAATCCGATTTTATTTGAGCTCACATTGTAGCCTAAGGTGGCATTGTTTAACCTAAGGAATGAGCCGCTTTCCAAGAATCGGGTGGAAACCGTATTGGAATTATTGAAGGACTCATCAGGGTATTGGACAGCAAAATCCGTTGTGTTATTGGATCGTGAAAGTTGAGCTTTGGTGAAAAGCGACATGGTCGTGTGATTATAGATTTTATTTCCCGCGCCACCATTGAAATTAAGCCCCAAGTCAAAATTCTTAAACTTTAGATTTGTATTGAAACCGTATATCACAAATGGAATAGCACTTCCAACTGCACCTCGGTCATTATCCAATATCTCGCCGTCTCCATTGGTATCCCTAAATCTGTTAAGGCCGGTTTCACCGATCCCGTCAAATTGAAGCATATAAAATGCTCCGATTGGCTCATTGTTGAAATAACCGTTGATTGTAGCCCCGGTTTGACCGGCACCTGACGCTGCTCCGGTAGTCAAAACAGAATATGGTGAATCCCTTACTTCGTTTTGGATAAAAGTTATATTCCCTCCAAACTCATATGAAAAGTCCTGACGCGGCTTGCTGGAATAGTTCAAAGCTAATTCGATACCCTTATTGTAGATTTTCATATTATCGATATTATCCCAGAAAGTGGAGGTGGGCTGAATAGGATCAGCCGGAACTACTTCCAGCAGGATATTGGATGACACTTTGCTGAAATAATCCAATGTACCAGTCAGTCTGTAATCCAAAAACGCAAAATCAACACCAAAATCAACTTGGGTAGATATCTCCCATTGCAAATTTGGATTTGCCACCCGGGTAAAAACAATTCCATAGGGGTAACTGTCCAGTGTAGTACCATCGGTATCAATCGGGTAGGTGTTGAGGCTTCCTCCTCCTGTTGCCAAGCGATCTTCAGAGTAACTAGCCTTCGTGATCTTAGATGGAATTTCCTGATTTCCTGTTCGTCCCCAGCTTGCACGGACTTTTAAATTGTTGAAAACTGAATTAGCCATAAAGTCTTCTTTTGCCACATTCCAACCCAAGGCAAAGGATGGGAAATAGCCGTACTTGTTGTTTTCTCCGAATTTGGAAGAGCCATCTGCCCGGAACGTAGCTGTGAACAAATACTTCTCAGCATAGATGTAATTTACCCGGCCAAAGAAGGATTGCAACTCGTCTCTGATTGCAGATGAATTGATGGTTGTTGGGAATTCACTGGTACTATTCTGATCCTGATATCTTGGATCGATATTATTAGCAGCAAAACCTGTGGAGGATGTTCTTCTGAATTCATCCAGAAATGTCTGATAAGAATGACCCACTAAGGCCGTGAAATTGTGCTTGCTAGTATTCCAATTATAGGTCAGCGTGTTTTCCACCAAACTATTGGTATTGGCAGTAATCAGTTCATCCAAGGTGCCATTTGCGGTATTGGACTCATTGATGACTTCTGTGAAGGGCTTATTCTGTATGTATCTATTGGTGTTGGAGTAATCTACCCCAAGGTTCGCCTTATAAGTAAGCCCGTCAATAATTTCAAAAGAAGGGGAAATCGTTCCTAAAATCCTATTATTTGCGGCATCGTCACTGTATAGCTCATTTCGCTTGATTGGATTTAAGTCATTGGTGTTGAGAAGTGTGGGCTTTCCATCTGTAAAAGCAGGAATGGTAGGATTCAGGCTGAGCATATCACTTATAATTGGATTGATGTTTGGCCGTAAGTTTTCGGTGAAAGCGGCTGTCAGGTTGTAATCCACGATTAGTCTTCCACCAAAAGCCTTCTGATTCATATTCAATTTGCCGGAATAGCGTTTCAAATTACTGTTTTTCAAAATACCCTCCTGAGCCTGATAGCCCAGAGAGGCGAAGTAGGAGAACTGTTCGGTATTGGCTCCACTCATAGATAGATTGTAATCCTGAGAGACTCCGACCTGAGTCAACTCATCTTGCCAATTTGTATTGCCACCAAAGTCCTCCAAAGCACCCCCCACGGCTACGACTTGGTTTCGAAACTCATCTGACCCAAAGACATCGATTTTCTTAGCGATGGATGACCAGGCGGTAGAAGCTGAGAAATTTACTCTCGAGGAACCCAATTTTCCTTTCTTCGTAGTAATTACGATTACCCCGTTGGATGCTCGAGAACCATACAGTGCTGTAGCACTGGCATCCTTTAATACATCAATACTTGCAATATCGTTGGGATTCAAGAAGTTGAGCGGGTTGGAAGCAATTCCGGTATCAGAATTGTCCAGCAAAAAGCCATCAAGCACGTAGAGCGGCTGCGTACCAGAACGCAAACTTCCGACACCCCGGATAATCACATTTTGATTAGCTCCAGGCTCGCCACTGGTGGAAGTAATATTTACACCTGCTATTTTCCCTTGTAGAAGATCTACCGGATTCGTAATTACTCCCCGGTTGAAGTCTTCACTTTTAACAGAACCAATAGCTCCTGTCACATCAGACCGCTTTTGGGTACCGTAGCCAACCACCACAAGTTCTTCCAACTGGGTAGCATCCGGCTCTAATTGAATTTGGAAAATTGGTTGACCATTTACAGCTACTGCCTTTGACAAATAGCCCACATAAGAGATTTGGAGAATATCACCTTCTCCTACCTCAAGAGTGAATTTTCCATCCAAGTCGGTGACTGTTCCTAATATAGTTCCTTTCACCAGGACAGTGGCGCCTGGTAATGGCAAGCCTGATTCATCAGTTACTGTTCCAGAGACTGATTGCTGAATGGGCATCACTAGGACAGTTGAACTCTTCGTCCTCAGCCTTCCCTCAGGTTTAATACCCCTGGCATATAAGGAGCCTGCACTTGTACTTAGACCAGTACATAGCATCACGAATGCAGAGGCATAAATGATAGTTGATAATGGTATTTTTGGATTCATAAAATTTTGGTGTTAGGTAGTTAAGAATAATTCAATGGAACAATTGTGTATTGCAAACTGAAGCGTAAACCATTTATATAATTCAAAAGTAATACTCTTAAAATGGAGTGGTATTAAAGGAATATTACCACTTTATTAAATTAATAAAGTAAAAATACTACCACTACAGTAATAATTGATCAACCTGTTCTAATAAAATTTCCGCAGGGGTTTCTTAATTTATCCAGACAGATTTAAAAATGTAAATACCTAAGAAACAACAATTTATTTTCGAAATGATTGACTTAAAATAAAAATCTATTCCCAATCATTGGAATTTCGAACAAATTAAGGGTTAGTGAGCCATTTACTGGTTATATACTACTGCTATGCTGTTAAGCTTATACATTAACAGTCAATATAATTCAGATCAATATAAATGAAATTCGTTACATAAAACAGAAAAAAAAAAATTTATCGAAACGAAATG
>Ga0222706_1000026_pt1 | contig 89865 bp, 83 predicted proteins | sample AntAcemetage1572_FD_179829 | JGI IMG/M metagenome (GOLD analysis project Ga0222706, IMG submission 179829) | Saline water microbial communities from Ace Lake, Antarctica - #1572 | ecosystem: Environmental > Aquatic > Non-marine Saline and Alkaline > Saline | place: Antarctica: Ace Lake...
CCCTTTATGTCTGACGACCATAGCAAGGTGGTACCACTCCTTCCCATCCCGAACAGGACAGTGAAACGCTTTTGCGCCGATGATAGTGCGGGTTCCCGTGTGAAAGTAGGTCATCGTCAGACTCTTACAGCCAGCAACACCCCCATTTGAAGAGATTCAGATGGGGGTTTTGTCTTTGGGGAAACGGAAATTTAGAATACCGTTGTGCTGAGTAAATTGTGTGTGACGTCACTCACCAAGCGCATCTATGGATTGCTTGGCACTTTCGATAGTTCGAAGGACAAACGTTGTACACAGGTAGTCAGATCGATGTCGAACATGCTGACCATCCAAGCGGATTCGCGACTTTCAATCGCAGTCAGGAAAGTTTTGGCGTCACGCATAGCTGCAAAGGCAGCGAATCCCCGCTCCAAGATCTGCTGTAACGATGACAAGCCAGCAAGACGCGCAGGTTTTCGCATCATTTTTAAACCGATCTGTAGTGATTTGATTCGGGTCAACCGCTGCATTTCACGCCCCATGTGAAGAACAACGGCCAGCTGGCGGTCGCGCTGCTTGGGTTGACCGGTTGCCCGCCAGCTGCGAACGTAGCGCTCAGCCACTGGGAACTCGCTCCCGAAGGAGTTCCAATGCTCGGCCGTTTCGTGGTCCAAGCGCTTGGACAGCGCGTGAATCTCCGCTAAGTCAACTGCCAGTTCCCCTACGGCAGCAGGGAACAGCCGCTCGATCGCCCCTGCAATCCGGCCGAACTGGATGTCACGTTCGGTGAAGTCGGTTTCTCCGTACAACTCTTCCAAAAAAAACCGTGTAGCTGCTTCGTGGGCTGGCGATTCCAAGAAGTCGGCGTAGGTGGCTCGGAACCGAAGCGACTGAAGCTGTTTGACCGCGGCTGTCGCCGCGATCAAACCTGGTTCCCGAATTTGCGTTCGCAGATGTGCCACCACACCAAGATGGGCACGAATGCGGCTCGCTGTTTGAGGTTTATCGCTCATGGTTGGCAGTCTAGCTCCCACAGCGACTCCTCCGTTCGGGATATTGCGCTAGCCCCACTCAGGCGTCGGCTACATGACGCCGCACAGCGTTCACCACGGGCTGGCTGAGCAGCTGCGCAGCGTGCGCCAGGCTGTGCTCTATGAGGCATTCCTCGCCACGCCAAACCGCTTCAAGGGGCGCCGCCCTGAACCCCGCGCGCTGCCCACCGCAGTCTGGATCAACCCACCACCACAGAAGACCATCAACCCGACATCACCACAGCATTGCGCGATAAATTCATGACAAGTAGTGGCGCAAAGTCATTGACACGTTCCGCGCGCGAGGGCGTCATTGCTCGCGCACGCTCTCGTGCGATAGTTGAGGCATGGACCACGACGACACTGAAAAAAGCAGGCCATCTTTTGTCACGCATCACCCGAAATCAACACTTGCTCGCATGCAACAAGCCCTCGTTATCGGGGCATCGGTGGCTTCGTTGAGCTGGTTTTTTTGGTTCTGGGGTCGTTCGGGCTGGCTGGCTGTTGCGGGTGCACTGGTGATTTTGCTGGGCTACGCGCTTGTGCTGGCGATCGAATTTGTTGCGGTTGCTCAGGTCAACCGAGGCGACGCAGTGCCAGCGGCCAACGCGCGCGCTTTGTTCGTCGCCTGGTGGCAGGAGGTCCGGGTGGCGCCGCATGTTTTTTGCTGGCAGCAACCGTTCCGCTGGCGAACCCTGCCCGATACCAACACAGCCACTGGTCAATCTCAGACGCCTGCGGTGGTGTTTGTGCACGGATTTGTCTGCAACAGGGGCTTCTGGCTTCCGTGGATGCGTGAGCTCTTAGCGTTGAACATTCCTTACACATCGGTAAATTTGGAGCCCATCTTCGGTTCCATCGCCGATTACGTTCCCGTGATTGAAGAGGCTGTTCAGCGCGCAGAGCGGCTTACAGGCCAGCCGCCAGTGCTTGTCTGCCACAGCATGGGAGGCTTGGCTGCCCGCGCTTGGTTGGCCGATGATTCACCTGCGGCGCAGCGGGTGCGTCAGGTGATCACCATCGGGACGCCACATTACGGCACTTGGATCAGCCGGTTCAGTCGGATGCCCAACGGTCGGCAGATGCGTCAGAACCACGAGTGGCTGGGCGCTTTGTCGATGGGAGAGGTCGCCGCATTGGCCACGCCTTACAACCGCTATGTCTGCTGGTATTCCAATGCGGACAACATCGTTTTCCCTGCCTCTACCGCCATGCTTCCCGGCGCGGACAACCGCCATGTGCCAGGGACAGCCCATGTGGCCCTGGCGTTTCACCCCAGGGTGATGCGGGAGTCGCTGGCGATGCTCGCGTCAGCCGTCAGTTCGCCTGAGGCACGTACCGCCTCATAAAACGGGGTGAAATCGGGCGCGGACAGCTCGAAAAGTTGCTCGAAGCTGTCGATCACAAAGTACGTTGCTTGGTAGTCGTCGATTTTGTAGCGCGTGCGCATGCAGCGCAGCAGATCGAGGGCGATCCGCTGCGGCATGGGGCTGTACACGCTGTGCCGCAACTCGCCCGCCGAGCTGATGATGCCGGCGCCATACGCGCGCAAGCCATCCGCTTGGCGGATCAGGCCAAACTCGATCGTGTACCAGTAGAGCCGTGAAAGCAGTTCACCTGCGCCGAGGTCGTGAGCTTTCAAGCCACCTGCGCCGTAGCGCTGCACATAGTCGGCAAACACCGGGTTGAACAACAACGGCACATGACCGAAAAGATCGTGGAACACATCGGGCTCGACGATGTAATCGAACTCCCCGGGTTGGCGAATCCAGTCGGTGACCGGAAAGCGGCGGTTGGCCAGCAGATCAAAGAACGGGCGCTCGGGAATCAGGCCGGGCACGGCCACGATCTCCCACCCCGTCGCTGGTTTCAGGCGCTCGTTGATCTCCTCAAAATGGGGGATGCGGTCTTTCACGCCCAGCGAGGGCAGGGCCTCAATGAAGGCATCGCAAGCCAGGCCGGGTAGCAAAGCGGACTGGCGTTCGTAGAGCCGCCGGTAGGTATCGTGGTCGGCCTCGGTATAGGCCGACCAGTTCTGTGGGCAGGTGTAGTCGTCGCGGGCACGACCGTAGTCGCCACGCGGCGGGCGCTCGCTGGCGCCATAAACAACAGGTTCAACGGCCATGGCGTTTTCTCTACGTTTCAGCAGCGAGGTGCTGCACAAGTTTGTCAAAAAAGAGGATGGGCGAGGCGCTAAGCTGCGAAGGCGCAGGCGGTGGCAGCGCTACGAAGAGCCCACCAAACGACTCCACGTGCCATACCCCGATGGTCTAATCTTTCAAGGCACCGCGACGGATTTGGTCAAGCTCCATCGTCTCAAACAGCGCCTTGAAGTTGCCTTCGCCAAATCCGTCGTTCCCTTTTCGCTGGATGAACTCGAAGAAGATCGGACCCAGCTGGTTCTCGCTGAAGATCTGCAGCAGCAGCTCGCCCGGCTTGCCATCGACCAGGATGTTGCGCGATTTCAGCGCGTCCACATTCTCACCGTGGCCCGGTATGCGTTTGTCGAGCAGCTCGTAGTAGGTGTCGCTGGTGTTGAGCAGCTTCACGCCCGCCAGCTCCAATGCGTCCACTGTGTCGTACAGGTGGGTCGAACCCATGGCGATGTGCTGGATGCCTTCGCCCTGGTAGCGGTCCAGATACTCCTGGATCTGACCCGCCTTCTCGTTGCCTTCTTCGTTGATCGGGATGCGGATCTTCCCGCAGGGGCTGGTCATGGCCTTGCTCTTCACCCCAGTGGCCTGGCCTTCGATGTCGAAGTAACGCACCTCACGGAAGCTGAACAAGCGCTCGTAGAAGCCGGCCCACTCGTCCATGCGGCCGCGGTGCACGTTGTGAGTCAGGTGGTCAATGTAGGTCAGGCCATGGCCGATCGGATTGAGCGTGGCGCCCGAGTTCTGCGCTAAAGGCTCGAAATCGACATCGAAAAAGCCGATGTTGCCGATGTCGCCGGTTTGTGCGCCGTTTTTGCCGCGCCATTGGTCGATCAGGTAAATGATGGAGTCGCCAATGCCTTTGATGGCGGGTATGTTGAGCTCGCCCGGCCCAGCCGATTGGGCGTAGCCCCAGGCGCCGAGCGAGAGGGCGCGTTCGTAAGCCACTTTGGCGTCGGCAACTCGGAAGGCAATCGCACACACGCTTGGCCCGTGCAGCCGAGCGAAGCGTTGTGCAAAGCTGTCGGGTTCGGCGTTGATGATGAAGTTGATCTCGCCTTGGCGGTAGAGCGTTACATTTTTGTGGCGGTGCTTGGCAATCGCCTGAAATCCCATGCGCTCGAACAGCGCGCCCATGGCCGCCGGGTCGGGTGCCGCGTATTCGATGAACTCGAAGCCATCGGTGCCCATGGGGTTGGGCCAAGCGATGGTGGCGTTGGCGGTGGTTGCTGCGGTGGCAGTGCTCATGTGTGTCTCCTTCGGGTGGGGTCGCCCATCGGCGCCAAACAACAACTGTAAATTCACAGCGGGTCATGATTGCAGCGTTTGCAGGCCCAGATCGGGTTCATTTCGCAGCAATCCTGCGAAAATAGCAGCATGAAGACACTCGACAAGCTGGATCGACACATTTTGCGCAGCCTGCAAGCGGATGGGCGTGCCACTTACGACCAAATTGCCGAGGCTGTTGCACTGTCACCCAGCGCTGTGCTGCGCCGCGTGCGGCGATTGGAGCAGGCGGGGGTGATTGACCGCTATGTGGCGCTGGTTCGCCCCGAGGCGGTCGGCCTGGGCCTGACCGCCTACGTGAATGTGCGGCTGGAGAAACACAGCGGTCACAGCAAGCGCCACCCGATGGACGCCTTTCGGGCCAGTGTTCAGGGCTGGGACGAGGTGGTGGAATGCGCCGCACTCACTGGCGAGATGGACTTTCAACTGCGCCTGGTGGTGGCCGACATGGCGGCTTACTCTCGCTTCATGATGGACACCTTGCTCAAGCACCCCAGCGTTCAGGACTGCCGGACCAGCTTTGTCATGGAGCGGGTGAAAAGCACCACAGTGCTTCCCGTGTGAGTAACCACCAACTGCCTGGGGCTGACCTCGGTGCGATCGGTTGGACCGTCTGTCGCATCGCAAGCGCGTTTAGATGCCTCTGTCCTTGCCGTATCAGGGAAAACCCGTATATTGCTGGGCATGGCCGACCCTCTTTCTTGGTTTCGATCCTCGCCCGACAGCGGCGATGCCAGTGTGCATGCCACGGCGGCTGCGCCAGCCAACGAGGCACCGGCCAGTTCTGCCGCAACGACGGTGCCGATCCGCGCCATTGGCCCAGCGCACCGCGAACACATCGCCCAGCACCTGCTTGCGCTCGACCTTCACGACCGCTACCTGCGGTTTGGCTATGCGGCCAACGACGAGCAAATCCGCCGCTACGTGGCCCAGCTCAACTTTGAGCGCGACGAGCTGTTGGGCATCTTCAACCGCAAGCTGGAGCTGATCGCGATGGCCCATCTGGCCTTTTCTGTCGACCCGCAGTGTCTGAGCTGTGCCGAATTTGGTGTGTCGGTGGCAAGGACTGCACGCGGGCGGCGCTACGGCAGCAAGTTGTTTGAGCGCGCGGTGATGCACGCGCGCAACGAGGGGGTGACGATGCTGTTCATCCATGCGCTGTCGGAAAACACCGCCATGCTCAAAATTGCGCGCAGCGCGGGCGCGACCATCGAGCGCGATGGTTCGGAGAGCGAGGCACATCTGCGGGTGCCGCCGGCCGATTTTGACTCGCGGGTCACCGAGTTGGTCAATGAGCAGGTCGCGCGCACCAACTACCACCTCAAGGTGCAGGCCAAGCAGTTTTGGGCTGTGTTGCACCGCCTGCAAGCGATCCGCCAGGGCGTGCAGCAGCGCCTGTTGGGCTGACGCGCCGGCAGGGAGTCAGGCGGGCACCTGCGCTGCTGGGCAGGCTGTTGCTCGGTTCACCCGCAGCGTGAAGCGCCACAGCATGGCTTTGCGGGGAAAGCGCCCCATGCGGTATCCTTTGCGACCCAGCAACCAACGCATATCTCAGTGGCCGACAACCCCCCCAGTCCCGGGCCGCAGCGCAGCCTGCGGCAAGAAGACAAACGTGGATTTCTGCAAAAAGTGGCAGAGTTCATTCATCCCGGACCAGACTCCAAAGACGAGTTGATCGAAACCCTCGCCGACGCCGAGGACAACGACATCATCAACGCCGAGTCGCGCATCATGTTGGAGGGCGTGATCCGCATCGCCGACATGACCGCTGGCGACGTGATGGTGGCAACCCCGCGCATGGACTCCCTCAACATCGAAGCGCCCTACGAGGCCTTGTTGCACCTCGTCATCAACACCGCGCACTCTCGCTTCCCGGTGTACGAGGGGGATGCCGAGAACATCATCGGTATCTTGCTCGCGAAAGACCTGCTCAAGCTGCAGCGCGCGCCAGAACTCAACATCCGCGCCCTGCTGCGTCCGGCCACCTTCGTGCCTGAGAGCAAGGGGTTGAACGACCTGCTGCGCGAATTCCGTGGCAACCGCAACCACCTGGCGATCGTGATTGACGAGTTTGGCCGGGTCGCGGGCTTGATCACCATCGAAGACGTGCTGGAAGAAATCGTGGGCGAGATCGAAGACGAGTTCGATGTGGCCTCGGACGATGGCGACATCTTCGCCCTGGCCGACAGCACCTGGCGCGTGGCCGGCGACACACCGATCGAGCGCATCAACGAATCGTTTGGTCTGCACCTTGACGAAGACAACTTCGACACCATCGGCGGGCTGATCTCGCACACCATGGGCCATGTGCCCAAGCGCGGTGAAACCCACGAACTTGAAGGCCTGCGCTTTGTCGTGCTGCACAGCAAGGGCGGCTCGATCACCTGGTTCAAGGTCATGCCCACACCGTCTGGCGCCTAAGGGCCGGGCTGCGCGCGCGGGACGACACCCTCATCAGCCATGCGCAGCCTCTTCGGCAACCTCCACACCCCATCCACCTTTTCGCCCATGAGCCGCCAAGTGCCGCGGCGCACCAGCGGGTGGGCGGGCCTTGGCTGGTTCTTAACCTGCCTGTTGGGTGGGCTGCTGCAAGCGGCTTCGCTGGCTTGGCCGTTGGCGGCTTGGGCTCCACCGGGCTTGGCGCCAGGCCAGCCCAGCGGCGCGTTGCAGGTGGCCGCTATGGTGCTGCTGGTGCTGGCGCTGCAACGGGCCTCGCGGCTGGGCATGGCGGTCTGGCGCGGCTGGGTGTTCACCACCGCTTGGCTGGCTGGTACCTTTTGGTGGCTGTTCATTTCGCTGCACATCTATGGCGGTCTGGCGGCTTGGCTGGCAGTGCTCGCGGTGCTTTCGCTGGCGGGCGCGCTGGCGCTGTACTACGCCACGGCCACTGGCGTGCTGGCGCTGCTCGCACCGCGTTCGCGCGCGGGTCAAGCGCTGCTGTTCACTGCGCTGTGGACCCTGGCCGAACTCATGCGGGCGCAATGGTTCACCGGGTTCCCATGGGGTGCCATTGGTTACGCACAGGTGGACGCCCTGGCGCCCTGGGCGCCCTGGGTGGGCGTGTATGGCATGGGCGCCATCGCTGCGCTGCTGGCCTACGCGCTCGGCTCGGTGATCACAGCGACGGTGCGCAGCCTGCACGGTTGGTTGACGCAACCGGTGCGCCTGCAACCCGCGCCGCCCAATCCCTATGGCGGGGCAGCTCGCGCCCGCAGTGCTTGGGGCGCGCCTTGGCAGCGGCCTCTTGTGGCACTGGCTGGCGGGCTGATGGTCCTGGCCCTGGCTCTGCCCGGCCTTTGGCTGCCCGACGGCCAGCGCGACACCAAAGACGCCGGCCCGCTGCGGGTCTGGCTGTTGCAGGGCAACATCGCGCAAAACGAAAAATTTGAGCCAGGCACTGGCTTGGCACAGGCCCTCGATTGGTACCCAGCGCAAATCACCGCCGCGGTGCGCGCCGCTGCCAACAGTCCGGGCCAGGGGCCGCAATTGGTGGTGGCGCCCGAGACGGCGCTGCCCCTGCTGCCCACTCAGTTCGCACCGGGCTTCTGGCCACCTATGCTCTCCGCGCTGGCCCAGCCAGGTGCCCGCGAGCCACTGGCTGTGTTGCTGGGGCTGCCGCTGGGCAGTTACACCGAGGGCTACACCAACTCGGCCTGGGGGGTGGACGCGCCCGCAGCGTCGCGCGCGCTGGCCCAGAACCAGCCTGGTGCGCTGAGTGGTAACGCCTTTTACCGCTACGACAAACACCACCTGGTGCCGTTTGGCGAATTCATCCCGCCGTTTTTCCGCTGGTTCATCGACCTCATGAACATTCCGCTGGGCGACTTCAAGCGAGGCGCCTTGCCCCAGACAGTGTGGTCTGTGGCGGGGCAGCGGGTCGCGCCCAACATTTGCTACGAAGACCTGTTCGGCGAAGAGCTGGCAGCCTCGTTTCGAGCGCCTGAAGGGGCGCCAACCGTGCTGGTCAACCTGAGCAACATCGCCTGGTTTGGTGACAGCATCGCGATCGATCAGCACCTGCAAATTTCGCGTCTGCGCACGCTCGAACTGGGCCGCCCGATGCTGCGCGCCACCAACACCGGCGCCACCGCCGTGGTCGACCACCGGGGTGTGGTCACCCACGCCTTGCCGCGTCTCACACGCGACCGGTTAGAGGCCAGTGTCGATGGCCGCAGCGGCATCACGCCCTTCGCACGCTGGGCCGGTCGCTGGGGGCTAACGCCGCTGTGGGTAGGCTGCTTGGCGGTGGTGCTGGCGATCGGTTTTGGGCTCGGTCGCGGCGGGCGCCGCTGATAACGGCCTCGCACCAACCGGCCCCGTAAAATCGGTCGCTCGCGCAGCGTGCCGCTACTCGGTGGACCTGTTGCCCCTCAAACCTTCCCCTTCGGTTCGGGCCGCGCCCGGTCCCCTCGCGCATGTTGACCTTCCAGCACATCATTTTGAAACTTCAGTCCTACTGGGACGCCCGAGGTTGCGCTTTGCTGCAGCCCTACGACATGGAAGTGGGGGCAGGCACCAGCCATACCGCCACCTTCTTGCGCGCCCTCGGCCCCGAGCCCTGGAAGGCCGCTTACGTGCAGCCCAGCCGCCGCCCCAAAGACGGCCGCTACGGCGAGAACCCGAACCGCCTGCAGCACTACTACCAGTACCAGGTGGTGCTCAAACCGGCGCCCGCCAACATCCTGGAGCTGTATCTCGGTTCGCTCGAAGCGCTGGGCTTCGATTTGAGAAAGAACGACATCCGCTTCGTGGAAGACGACTGGGAAAACCCCACGCTCGGCGCCTGGGGCTTGGGCTGGGAAGTCTGGCTCAACGGCATGGAAGTCACGCAGTTCACCTACTTCCAGCAGGTGGGCGGCATCGACTGCAAGCCCGCTACCGGCGAGATCACCTATGGCCTGGAGCGCCTCGCAATGTATTTGCAGGGCGTGGACAACGTCTACGACCTGAAGTGGACCGACACGCTGAGCTATGGCGATGTCTACAAGCAAAACGAAGTCGAGCAGTCCACCTACAACTTCGAGCACAGCGACGCCGAGTTTCTGTTCACCGCCTTCGCCGCGCACGAAAAGCAGGCCAAGTACCTGATCGAGCAGCAGCTCGCGCTGCCAGCCTACGAGCAGGTGCTGAAAGGCGCCCACAGCTTCAACCTGCTGGACGCGCGCGGCGCCATCAGCGTGACCGAGCGCGCCGCCTACATCGGCCGCATCCGCAACCTCGCGCGCAGCGTGGCGCAGAGCTACTACGAGAGCCGCGAGCGCCTGGGCTTTCCCATGGCGCCGCGCGAGTGGGTGGCGCAGATGACGAAGAAGGCCGCGTGAGATTGCGCACCGTTTGCCCTGAGCCGGTCGTTGGGCTCATCAATATCCGGGCGAGGGCTTCGACAAGCTCCGCCCGAACGGATCTGGTTTGAAGATGAATGCACAGAATTTGCTTGTTGAACTGTTTGTCGAAGAGCTGCCGCCCAAGGCGCTGAAGAAGCTGGGTGATGCGTTTGCCGGTGTGCTGGCCGAACAGCTCAAAGCACAGGGCCTTGCTGCCTCGGACACTGTGGTGACCGCGTTTGCTTCACCGCGCCGACTCGCTGCGCATATCACAAGCGTCGCCGAACGCGCAGCCGACAAGGCCGTGTCGCAAAAGCTGATGCCCGTGAGCGTGGGCCTGGATGCAATGGGCCAGCCCACGCCCGCGTTGCTCAAACGCCTGGGCGCGTTGGGTGCCGACGCATCAGCCGTGGCCAGTCTGCGGCGCGCACCCGATGGCAAAGCCGAGGCCTTGTTTTACGACAGCGTGGCGCCCGGCGTGGCGCTCGCTGCCGGCCTGCAAAAAGCGCTTGATGAAGCGCTGACCAAACTGCCCATTCCCAAGGTCATGACGTATCAACTCGAGACCGATTGCGAGCTGCCCGGCTGGAGCAGCGTGCAGTTTGTGCGCCCGGCGCATGGGCTGGTGGCGCTGCACGGCAGTGAAGTGGTGCCGGTGAAGGTGCTGGGTCTGACAGCTGGCAACACCTCGCACGGCCACCGCTTTGAAGCGGCGGTGGACCCGATGGTGTTCAGTGGCGCCGACCACTACGCCGCCACGCTGTTGAAAGACGGCGCGGTGATCGCCTCTTTTGACGATCGCCGAGCCGAGATCGTGCGCCAACTCGCAGCAGCTGCTGCCAAGGTGGGTGGCGGCTGCCGACCGATCGACGACGACGCGCTGCTCGACGAAGTGACCGCGCTGGTGGAGCGGCCCAACGTGCTGGTGTGTGCGTTCGAGAAGCAGTTTCTCGACGTGCCCCCCGAGTGCCTGATCCTGACGATGAAGGCGAACCAGAAATACTTCCCGTTGATTGATGCAGAGGGCCGGTTGACGAACCAGTTTTTGGTGGTGAGCAACATCACGCCCGATGACCCGAGCGCGGTGATCGGTGGCAACGAGCGCGTGGTGCGCCCGCGCTTGGCCGATGCCAAGTTCTTCTTCGACCAAGACCGCAAGAAGACGCTGGCCTCGCGGGTCGAAGGTCTGGGCAAGGTGATTTATCACAACAAGCTGGGCACCCAGGGTGAGCGGGTGGAGCGGGTGCGCGCCATCGCGCGGGCGATTGGTCAGCAGCTCGGTGGTGATGTGCTCGCCCAGAGCGCCGACACCGCCGCACAACTCGCCAAGACCGATTTACTCACCGACATGGTGGGCGAATTCCCCGAGCTGCAAGGCATCATGGGTGGGTACTACGCGCGCCACGATGGCCTGTCGGAGGACATCGCCTTCGCGATCGAAGACCACTACAAACCGCGCTTTGCCGGCGACGAGTTGCCGCGCAACATGACCGGTGTGGTGGTGGCGCTGGCCGACAAGCTGGAAACGCTGGTGGGCATGTTTGGTATCGGCAACCTGCCGACCGGCGACAAGGATCCGTTTGCGCTGCGACGCCATGCGCTGGGTGTGATCCGCATGCTGGTGGAGAAAGACCTTCACATCGCGTTGTTGCCGCTGCTGAACACCGCTTACGACGCGTTCGGTGCCCAGCTTCCAACCGCTCGGGTGGCGCCCGTCGAGACCCTCGCCAGCTTCATTTACGACCGCCTGGCTGGAAGCCTGCGCGAGCAGGGCGCCAGCGCGCAAGAAGTCGACGCCGTGCTGGCCCTGCGCCCGCAGCGCCTGAGCGATGTCGCCCAGCGCCTACAGGCCGTCCGCGCCTTCGCGGCGTTGCCTGAGGCGCCTGCGCTCGCGGCCGCCAACAAGCGCATCGGCAACATCCTCAGGAAGTCTGAGGGCGAGGGGGCAGCAACCGTCAGCGAGTCGTTGCTGGTGGAACCCGCCGAGAAAGCCCTGTATGCCGCCATGCAAGCCACGGTGCCGACGGCCAACGCGCAGTTCGATGCAGGCGACCACACGGCATCCCTGCAATCGCTGGCAGCCCTTCGCGCCCCGGTCGATGCCTTTTTCGACGGCGTGATGGTCAACGCCGATGATCCGGCCCTCAAAGTCAACCGCCTTGGGCTGCTCAAACAACTGCATGAAGCGATGAACCGCGTGGCCGACCTGTCGCGCCTCGCTGCTTGACGCGACCCCGCTTGTGCCAAACGCCCAACGCCGCACGCCGCCCAAAGAGCCGCCCATGAAACTGCTCATCCTCGACCGCGACGGCACGCTCAACCGCAGCCGAGACGATTACGTTGCCTCGCCCGAGGAATGGGAGCCGCTGCCGGGCGCGATGGAGGCGGTGGCGCGGCTCAACCAGGGTGGCTGGCATGTGGTGCTCGCCACCAACCAGAGCGGGATCGGACGCAGCCTGTTTGGCATGACCGCGCTCAACGCCATCCACGCCAAGATGCACCGCCAGCTCGCGGCGGTCGGCGCGCGGGTGGATGCGGTGTTTTTCTGCCCGCACACCGAAGAAGACGCTTGCGACTGCCGCAAGCCCGCACCCGGCCTGTTTCACCAGATCGCGGAGCGCTTCGGCGTGTCGGTGGAAAAGCTGCCCGCTGCAGGCAATGCCTTGCGCCATGTGGAGGCGGCCACGGCTGCGGGCTGCCCAGCGCATTTGCTGCTCACCGGCAAGTCCGAGCACCTGCGCGAGCGCGTGGGCGATGGGCTGAATGTTGACTACTCGGTGCTCGCACCCGAGCTGCCGCCAGGCACCCGCGTGCACCTCGATCTCAACGCCTTTGCCGACTGGCTGCTGGCGCAAGATGCTGCCCACGCGCCCGCACCCGTCACGCCACCAGCCGACACACCATGAACCTGATCCGCTCGCTGCTCCACCTGCTGTTCATGTCAATCACCGTGGTGCCCTGGGCGCTGGCGGTGGTGATCGCCGCCCCGTTCATGAACAGCACCCGCGTTTACTGGATGTGCGCTCGCTGGCTCAAGCTGGCGGTGGACAGTGGCACCGTGATCCTGGGCATTCGCAACCAGGTGATCGGCTTTGAGAACCTGCCGGTAGGCGACAAAGCGCCGGCCGTGTTGCTGGTGAAGCACCAGTCCACCTGGGAAACCTTTTGCATGCCGGCGCTCATGCCGCATCCGCTGGCTTATGTGTTCAAGAAAGAGCTGCTGTACGTGCCGTTCTTCGGCTGGGCGATGGGGCGCATGGACATGATCCACATCGACCGCAGCAAGCGCGCCCAGGCCTTCAACAAGGTGGTTGAGCAGGGCCAGCGCCTGGTCGATCAAGGCACCTGGGTCATCATGTTTCCCGAAGGCACACGCATCCCGCGTGGCGAAAAAGGCGTTTACAAAAACGGTGGTACCCGGCTGGCGATCGCCACTGGCGCACCGGTGATCCCGGTCGCCGTGACCTCGGCCAAGTGTTGGCCGCGCAAGGCGCTGATCAAGCGGCCGGGCACGGTGGAGTTCTCGATCGGCAAGCCCATCTCCAGCGTGGGCCGCCAGCCCGACGAGCTGATGCGAGAGGTCGAGGCCTGGATCGAAGCGGAGATGCGGCGGCTGGACCCGACGGCGTATGGTGGCCCCCCCCGCGCCGCGCCGTAGGCGCGTCACCCCCCAGGGGGCAACGCTGGCGGTCCGGCGAAGCCGGTTCCACGGCGTTCTGGGTTGGGCTTCCTCTCGTTGACTGTGCTGCTTGGCGGGTTAGATTTCTTTCCTTTGGGTCCTGTTTTTGCAAACGATGCGTTCCTTGTCGCAATTGGCGTCGGATTTTCTGGGTACTCCCGACCCAGTGGCGCCAGCGCACGCGCCTGCCTCGCTGCCCGCTCCCCGCCCGGCTGACGATGCGCTCCTGTCTCCACCGGCGCTGCCCCTGAGCGAGGTCTGCGAGTCCGGCGTCTGGCACCATCCGCGCGGCAACCGCTTGCTCAAACTGAGCAACTGCGAAGTGGCCTACGAGTTCAAACGCAGCCAGCGGCGCACCATCGGCCTGTCGGTCGGGCCTGATGGCCTGAGTGTGCGGGCGCCGCGCTGGACACCGGTGGCCGAGGTCGAGGCGCTGCTGCACGACAAAGCCGCCTGGGTGCTGGACAAATTGCAGCGCGCGCGCGAACGCGCTGAGGAGCTGGGGCAGGCGCGTACCACCTGGGCCAACGGCGCCGAGCTGGACTTTCTGGGGCAGCGCGTGCGCCTGCTGCTGGACCCAACGCACGGTTTTGCGCAGGTGGGCGCGGTGCTGGAGCCACCGGCCAAAGACGCGCCCGAGAGCGTGGCCACGCTGCGGCTGGGGCTGGCGCAAAACGCGAACGAGGCGCAGATTCGCGACGCGGCGCAGGCTTGGCTGATGCGCCAGGCCAAGCGCGTGTTTGCCGAGCGCCTGGACCATTTCGCGCCGCAACTCGGTGTGCGCCACACCCGGCTGCGCCTCTCCAGCGCCAGCACGCGTTGGGGCAGCGCCAGCGCCGACGGCACGATTCGTCTGAACTGGCGCCTCATCCACCTGAAGATGGATATGGTCGATTACGTGGTGGTCCACGAACTGAGCCACCTGCGCCACATGGACCACAGCCCGCTGTTCTGGGACGTGGTGGCGGGTGTTTTACCCGACCACAAGCAGCGCCGCCAAGCGCTGCGAAAGTCGGCACTGCCACTCGCCGAATAAGGGCGACGCGAAACTGGTTCAGCGGTACCGAGCGCGCTGGTCTGCCTCAGGCGATCTGGAAGCGGTACACGCCGTCGGCGCTGCGCTCGCGTCGCAGCTGTCCGCCAAACCAAAGCCAGTGAAGGTGCGCCACCGCCTCGCCCATGGCAAAGGTCATCTGGTGCGAATCGAGCGCGCGAGTGAACAGCACGGGAATGATGTCCACCGCGCTGTGGGGTCCCTCGGCACAGGCCTGCATCACCTCGGCCAGCCGGTCGCGGTGGTGGTCCTTGAGCTGTTGAATCCGCTCGTGCAGGCCGGTGAAGGGTTTGCCGTGCGAGGGCAGCACCAGCGTCTCGGGCGGCAGCGGCAGGAATTTGTCGAGCGAATCCAGGAAAAGCTTGAGCGAGTCGGCCTCGGGTTCCATGTCGTAAACGCTGACGTTGGTGGAGATTCGCGGCAGCACCATGTCGCCGCTGATCAGGGTTTGGATCTCGTCGCAGTACAGGGCGATGTGTTCCGGGGCGTGGCCAAAGCCGCTGATGCAGCGCCAGCCGCGTCCGCCAATCTGCACCGTCTGCCCGTCCATCAAGCGTGCGTAGGCCAGCGGTACGCTGGGCACCAGGTTAGAGTAGTAGCCGGTGCGCTCGCGGATTTTGGCCAGGTCGTCTGGTGAAGCCATGCCGTGCGAGGCGAAAAACGCCGCCGCGCGATCGCCGCCGAAACCGGTGGTGCTTTGCGAGGCGAGGCGCGCCACGTGGTAGTCGGTGGCACTGCACCACAGCCTCACCTGCCACTTGTCGCACAACCAGTGCGCCAGACCAATGTGGTCCGGGTGCATGTGGGTGGCGATCACGCGCAACACAGGCAGGCCATCGAGCTCGTGGGCAAACACGTCTTCCCACTGCGCTCGTGCTTCGCTGCGGTCGATGCAGCAGTCCACCACGGTCCAGCCCTCAACGCCGTCCAGCGTGTCGCGCAGCAGCCAGAGGTTGATGTGGTCGAGCGCAAACGGCAGGCGCATCCGTATCCACTTCACACCCGGCGCCACCACCAGCGCGCGCCCGGGCTCGGGCAGCGCGTCGCCCTGCGGGTAGTGCAGGCGGGCTTCGAGCTGGTCTTTGGTGGGGGTGGTCATGCGGGCGGGTTCCGTTAAGATGCGGCCTATTGACGTTAACGTAAACGTCAAGCGTGAACCATTCTACGGAGGCGCGGCGTTGGCCGGTGTCCGCCAGCCGACAGGCTCCACGCCGAATTTTCATTGCCATGGCGATCAACACCACCTTCACCATCAGCGACCTCGCCCACGAGTTCGACCTGACCACGCGCGCGATCCGCTTCTATGAAGACATGGGTCTGCTGCAGCCCTTGCGCGAAGGACCAGGCGGCCGCAACCGCATTTACAGCGCGCGAGACCGAACCCGCCTGAAGCTCACGCTGCGCGCCAAGCGCTTGGGGCTGTCCTTGTCCGAGGCCAAGGAAATCATCGACATGTACGACAGCCCGCGCGACACCGGGCCGCAATTGCGCAAGTTTCTGCTGGTGCTGGCCGATCACCGGCGCCAGCTCGAAGAGCAGCAGGCCGATTTGCTGGCCAACCTCGACGAGGTGAAGACGCACGAAAAAGAAGCGCGCGCCTTGCTAATCAAGGCCGAGAAAGCGGTTGCCCGGGCTACCCCGGCCTGAGGGCGGGGATCACGCGCCGCCTTACGGCATTGGTGGATCGACTTCGACTTCTGCATCGGGCGTGATGGCCAACCAGCGAACCCGACCTTGGCTGGCGTCGGTCAGTGCGTCTCGAAACGCCGCCACCTGTGGCTCTGGCAAACGGAACGTGGCGAGCACCTCGCTGCCGTGGATCGCGTCCAGCAACTCGCCTGCGTCCTGCTGCAGCGCGCGGCGCAGCCAGCCTTCCATCGCGTAGGGCAGGGCGCAGCGCAAGGTGAGTTGCGTTGTGATGGGCGTCTTGGTGGCTTGCAGCAGCGCCTGCGCTACCGATTCGGTGTAGGCGCGCACCAGACCGCCAGCGCCGAGCTGGATGCCGCCGTAGTAGCGCACCACCGTGGCCAGCACGCCAGCCAAATCCTGGTGCCGCAGCACCTCCAGCATCGGCCGCCCAGCGGTGCCCCCAGGCTCACCGTCTTCGTTGGCCGCGCTGTGCCCGCCCGCCATCAGCGCCCAGCACACGTGCGTGGCGCCAGGGTGCGCGGCGCGCAGATGCGCCACCCGCGCCAGCGCGGCCTCGCGCCCGTCGCAGGGCTCCACACAGCCGATGAAGCGGCTTTTGCGAATGATGAAATCGCTGTGAACGGGTGAGGCCAGGGCATAGGGCATGCGCCAAGTATCGCGATGGTCTTTTTGACCATTCACAGGTGCTTCGGTGATAATTGACGTTTACGTAAACGTCAACCAAATCCAGCCCATCCTGCCATGACCGATTCGACTGCCGATCACGAAGCCCTGCGCCAGCGGGTGCAGGCCAGCCTGGACCGCCAGGGCATGATGCAGCCGCTGAGCGTGCGACTGCTCAGCGTGGCGCCGGGCACGGTGACATTGGCGATGCCGTATTCGGACCGGGTGACGCAGCAGCAGGGCGGCTTTCACGGCGGCGCCATGGGCGCGCTGGCTGATATTGCTGGTGGTTACGCCGCGCTCACCGTCACGCCCGAGGGCATGGAAGTCACCACGGTGGAATACAAGATCAACTTTCTCGCTGCCTTCCAGGGTGGCGAGTTGCAAGCCACTGGGCGCGTGGTGAAAGCCGGCAAGCGCATCATCGTGGCCACCGCCGAGGTGGTGCATGTGGCAGCCGACGGCAAGCGCTCGGACTGCGCGGTGATGCAGCAGACGCTGGTGCCCGTGCCCAAAACGTATTGACTCCAAACATCAAACTTCACAGGAGAAACCCATGACCAACCTGCCCGGCCTCAATTTTCAGCTCGGTGAAGACATCGATGCCCTGCGCGACGCGGTGCGCGATTTTTCTCAAGCCGAGATCGCCCCGCGTGCTGAAGAGATCGATCGCAGCGACCAGTTTCCGATGGACCTGTGGCAAAAGATGGGCGATCTGGGCGTGTTGGGCATCACTGTGCCCGAAGCCGATGGCGGCGCCGGCATGGGCTATCTGGCGCACATGGTGGCCATGGAAGAAATCAGCCGCGCCAGCGCGTCGGTGGGCCTCTCCTACGGCGCGCACAGTAACCTGTGCGTGAACCAGATCAAGCGCAACGGCAGCGCCGAGCAGAAGGCGAAATACCTGCCCAAACTCATCAGCGGCGAGCATGTGGGTGCGCTCGCCATGAGCGAGCCGGGCGCCGGGTCGGACGTGATCAGCATGAAGCTCAAAGCCGAAGACAAAGGCGGCCACTATCTGCTCAACGGCAACAAGATGTGGATCACCAACGGCCCCGATGCCGACACCCTGGTGGTTTACGCCAAGACCGAACCCGAGCTGAACGCACGCGGCATCACCGCCTTCCTGATTGAAAAAGGCATGCCCGGTTTCAGCATCGCGCAAAAGCTCAACAAACTCGGCATGCGCGGCAGCCACACCGGCGAGCTGGTGTTCCAAAACGTCGAGGTGCCAGCCGAGAACATTCTGGGTGGGCTGAACATGGGCGCCAAGGTGCTCATGAGCGGGCTGGACTACGAGCGCGCCGTGCTCTCCGGCGGCCCGCTGGGCATCATGCAGTCCGTGATGGACAACATCGTCCCGTACATCCACGACCGCAAGCAGTTCGGCCAGAGCATCGGCGAGTTCCAGCTGATCCAGGGCAAGGTGGCCGACATGTACACCGTGCACCAAGCGGCGCGTGCGTTTGCCTACACCGTGGCAAAAAACCTCGACTTGCTGGGCAGCGAACACGTGCGCCAGGTGCGCAAAGACTGCGCCTCGGTCATCCTGTGGACCGCCGAGAAAGCCACCTGGATGGCGGGTGAAGGCATCCAGATTTTTGGCGGCAACGGCTACATCAACGAGTACCCGCTGGGCCGCCTCTGGCGCGACGCCAAGCTGTACGAAATCGGCGCCGGCACCAGCGAGATCCGCCGCATGCTGATCGGGCGTGAGCTGTTTGCCGAGACGATGTGAACAGGTATTGACCGATGCCACTGCGCAGCCTGCTCGCCCACAACCGCACCTGGGCGACCCAGATGGAGGCCGAGCGGCCGGGCTTTTTCACGCGCCTGTCTGAGCAGCAGACGCCGCGTTACATGTGGATCGGCTGCTCCGACAGTCGCGTGCCCGCGAACCAGATCACCGGCCTGGAGCCGGGTGAGGTGTTCGTCCACCGCAACGTGGGCAACGTGGTGGTGCCGACCGATCTCAACTGCTTGTCCACCATCCAGTTCGCGGTCGATCAGCTGCATGTGGAGCACCTGATGGTGGTCGGCCACTACGGTTGCGGTGGCGTGAAGGCGGCGTTGAACAACACCCGCGTCGGCTTGGCCGACAACTGGCTGCGCCACATCAAGGATGTGCGCGACCGTCATGCCGTTTTGCTTGCCTCGCTCGACGAGCGGCACCGGCTCGATGCGCTGTGTGAGCTCAATGTGATCGAGCAGGTGATGAATGTGGCGCAAACCACGGTGGTGCAAGACGCTTGGGCGCGCGGCCAGGCGCTCACGTTGCACGGCTGGGTTTATGGTCTGAGCGACGGCTTGCTGCAAGACCTGCACATGGTGATTCGGGGCGAAGATGTGTTGGCCGAAACCCACGCCCGCGCCGTGTCCGAGGTGGCGCAGCGCGAGCGGCGCTGAGCGATCAACACGCACTGCTGGCGCGCTGCGTTGTAATGGCGCTTGACCAAAGCCCCGGGTTTTGCCAACGATGGACCGCGCATGAACAAGACATCTCCCCAGCGACTCGATTCCAGCGTGGCTTACGACATTGCCAAGGCGATGCTCGACGGTTTCAACCGCCACTACAGGTTGTTTCGCACCGAGTCGGCGCGCGCCAAACACCGTTTTGAGACCTGTGACTGGCGCGGCCAGCAGCGCGCGCAGCGCGAGCGCATCGAGTTCTACGACCTGCGGGTCAACGAATGCGTGAAGCGGCTGATGAAGGAGTTTGGCGCCGAGGAGCAACCAATGGCGGTGTGGGAGCAGGTCAAGCTGCATTACATCGGTCTGTTGGTGAACCACCACCAGCCCGAGCTGGCCGAGACTTTTTTCAACTCGGTCACCACCAAGATCTTGCGGCGCGCCTATTTTCAGAACGATTTCATCTTCGTGCGGCCCGCCGTGTCCACCGAGTACATGGAGATCGAAGGCCCCGGCGCGCTGCCCACCTATCGCTGCTATTACCCCACCGCCGACAACATGCAGGCTGAGGTGCTTCGCGTGGTCCAAGACTTCGATCTGCGCGTGCCGTTTGAAGATTTGGAACGCGACGCCGCGCTGGTGCTGCGCGCGATGCGCAGCAACTTCGACCATGTGAAGCTGCGCGCCAATTTTCAGTTCCAGGTGCTCTCGGGTTTGTTCTTCCGCAACAAGGGCGCCTACATCGTGGGCAAGATCATCAACGGCTTTCAAGAGGTGCCGTTTTCGCTGCCGGTGCTGCACAAGCAGGCGCAGGCAGAGCAAGCTGAGCCCGCGTCCAACAGCATCGTCGGATCAGCCGCTGCCGGCCAGCTGGTGATCGACGCCGCGCTGTTTGGCGAAGACGATTTGCTGCTGGTGTTCTCGTTCGCGCGCGCCTACTTCATGGTGGACATGGAATACCCAAGCGCCTACGTGCAGTTTCTGCGCAGCATGATGCCCAGAAAGCCACGCGCCGAGTTCTACAACGCGCTTGGGCTGGCCAAGCAGGGCAAGACGCTGTTCTACCGCGACTTCCTGTTTCACATGCGGCACTCCACCGACAAGTTTCGCATTGCGCCCGGTATCAAAGGCATGGTGATGCTGGTGTTTGATTTGCCGAGTTTTCCGTTTGTGTTCAAGGTCATCAAGGACTTCTACCCGCCGCAGAAAGACACCACCCGCGAGCGCATCCGAGGCAAATACCAGCTCGTCAAGCGCCACGACCGGGTGGGCCGCATGGCCGACACGCTGGAGTTCTCGGAAGTGGGATTTCCGCGCGACCGCTTCACCGACGAGCTGATCGCCGAGATCGAAAAATTCGCGCCCAGCCAGCTGGAAATCAGCGACCGCGATGGCGACGGCACGATCGAGGTGGTGCTCAAACACGTCTACATCGAGCGCCGCATGATCCCGCTCAACATCTACCTGCAAGAAGCGTTCGACACGCTCAAGACCCATGCCGAAGACCCGCTGGCCATCGCCCAGCTCACCCGCGCGGTGGTCGAGTACGGCAACGCGATCAAAGACCTGGTGGCGGCCAACATCTTTCCTGGCGACATGCTGTGGAAGAACTTCGGTATCACCCGCCACGGCAAGGTGGTGTTCTACGACTACGACGAAATCGAATACATCACCGACTGCAACTTCCGCAAAGTGCCCGAGCCACGCAACGAGGAAGATGAAATGTCGGGCGAGGTTTGGTACAGCGTGGGCAAGAACGACGTGTTCCCGGAGACCTTCGGCCCGTTCCTGCTGGGCAACCCGAGGGTGCGCGCGGTGTTCATGCAGCACCACGCCGACTTACTGGAACCCGGCTTCTGGCAGCAGCACAAAGCGCGCATCGCAGCTGGCCATGTGCACGACGTGTTTCCCTACGAGCGCGAGCGGCGGCTGCACTTGGAAGCGCCCGCGCCAGCCTGACCCCACTTCCCTTCTTCTCAACGTATCAGGAGACTTTTTATGACTTCAACAAATACCCCAGACCCCATCGTCATCGTCGGTGCTGCCCGCACCCCCATGGGCTCGTTCCAGAGCGACTTCGCCTCCCAATCGGCGCACGACCTGGGCGGTGTGGCCATCAAGGCCGCGGTAGCGCGCTCGGGCGTGAACCCCGAGCTGGTCGATGAGGTGCTGTTCGGCAACTGCCTGATGGCCGGCCAGGGCCAGGCGCCAGCGCGCCAAGCCGCGATCAAGGGTGGCCTGCCGCTCAGCGCCGGTGCGGTCACGCTGTCCAAAATGTGCGGCTCCGGCATGAAGGCCACCATGCTCGCGCACGACATGTTGCTGGCCGGAAGCGCCACCGTGATGGTGGCGGGCGGCATGGAAAGCATGACCAACGCACCGTATCTCATGCTCAAAGGCCGAGGCGGCTACCGCATGGGCCACGACAAAATTTACGACCACATGATGCTCGACGGCCTGGAAGACGCCTACGAGGCCGGCCGTTCCATGGGCACCTTCGGCGAAGACTGCGCCGCCAAATACAGCTTCACCCGCGAGCAGCAAGATGCGTTCGCCATTGCCTCGGTGACCCGCGCCAAGGCCGCCACCGAGAGTGGCGCCTTCGCCACCGAGATCGCACCGGTCACCGTGAAAGACCGCAGCGGCGAGCGCGTGGTGTCCATCGACGAAGGCCCGGGCAAGGTCAAGCTCGACAAGATCCCCGGCCTGAAGCCCGCGTTCAAGAAAGACGGCACCATCACGGCCGCCAGCAGTTCGTCGATCAACGACGGCGCAGCCGCGCTAGTGCTGATGCGCGAATCGACCGCCAAGGCACAGGGTCTGAAGCCGCTGGCGCGCATCGTCGCCCACAGCACCCACGCGCAAGAACCCAATTGGTTCGCCACCGCGCCGGTCGGTGCCACCCAGAAGCTGCTGGCCAAAACTGGCTGGGCGGTCGGCGATGTGGATCTGTGGGAAATCAACGAGGCCTTTGCGGTGGTGCCGATGGCGCTGATGACAGAACTGAATATTCCGCACGACAAGGTGAATGTGAACGGCGGCGCCTGCGCGCTGGGCCATCCCATCGGTGCTAGCGGCGCGCGCATCTTGGTCACGCTGCTGCACGCGATGCAGGCGCGCGGCGGGAAGAAGGGCGTGGCCACGCTGTGCATCGGCGGCGGTGAAGCCACGGCGATGGCGATCGAGCTGGTTTGATGCAGGCAGTCTGTTGCGAGGATCAGTCCAGTGCCATGTTGGCTGCGTGGGTCAACCCGGCCAATTCCAAGCCGTTGATGACCGTGATCGGGACTTTGCCGGGCGCTCTGGATTCAATAAGCGCAGCACATGAAAACTGGCTGGTTGTCACGATGCAGCCTGCCGCGTGCGGTTGCAGGCTGCCGCGAAGTTCCGCGACTTCCTTGCGCCCGACAGTGTGGAGCCATCGCTTGGCTTGGATTTGCACCAGAAGGTTTTGGACCGCCCAAACCGAAGCACCCAATCGGGCGTTGACGTCGATGCCACCGTCTTGGCTGAAACGGGTGACTTCGACTTGCTCAAATCCCGTTCGGATCAACAAATCCTTGACAAACAACTCGAACTGTCTGGGTTCAAACGCCAGAAGCCGCTTTCTGATCGGCTCCAACACGTCGATGCCAACGCCGGGTGCGCTGCCTGCTTTCGTGGCTTGTTCGGGAATTTCTTGGTCCAGTGGTTTCAATTGCCAGTCACCCGTTGTGCGGGCAAGGTCAGCTGCTGCTTGGTCGACATCAACCGCCACCTCGGTCGCGGCGCTGTGTACAAACAACTCGAAGATCCAAGCACTTCGCCATTGGCCCACGGCATCCAGCTGTTGCTCGCGGTTGCATCTGAGGAATTCCAGCAAGCCCAGAAACCGCCAGCGTTTGTTGTCTCCCGTCGCAGCGCGCCTGTTGCTGACTTGAGCGAAACCATAAATTGGAAAGCCATGTTCTGCCTGCTGCTGAAGTCTCGCGTTCGGTCCAGAGATTGCCTGATCGCCAGAACGCCCGGTGCCTGTGTAGACAAGCACATCGCCTTCGATGCGATCTTTGTAGGGATTCTCCAGCAGTTGGCGCGGTGTTGGGATGGATGTGAACAACACAGCGCGCTTCACATTTACCAATGAGTTGGACTTGATGCGAATGCCACCAGCATTGCCCACGCCCAATGAACTGTAGATTTCCTCGTTGGAATAGAGTTGACCAACCTGGAATTTTTTGGGTGTTTGAATCATTGACAGGGAAATCAACTCAGGTGTTCGTGGCACTTCAAATACGGGGAAGAATCAACGCATGAATGGCTGCCAGCAATCACGCCACACACAGCGATTCCAGGATGGGTTTGCAAGCACTGGTCCTCTGCCATGAAGGCGGTTGCGGCGCAAACCACATCGCAAAATCGCTGGTCCGTGTCGGTCCAAAAACCAATGACCGTGAATGATTTGCTGTGCGCTTCTTCGGTGGGCAGCTCGGTATTTTCAAGCATTCGATGGGCTCCAGGTTGCAGGCTGTGGGCAGTTGGTTTCTGTGTGGACAAGGACGGTCCACAGCGCCACTGTGCAGTGCGATGAACGACAATCCAAACAGCACAGAACGCAACGGAGTTATAGCGGATTGCCAGCGGGTCGGCCCAGATGGGTAAACAAAAATCAAGTGGAGCAATGATGAACGTTCTCGTGATCGGCGCCTCGCGCGGCATTGGCCTAGAGCTGGTGCGCCAGTACCGCGAATCGGGCGCGCGCGTGGTCGCCACCGCCCGCGATGAAGCCGGGCTGGCACGCTTGCGCGAGCACGGCGCTGAGCCCCTGCGCTTGGATGTGGCCGATCCCGCCAGCGTGAGCGACCTGGCACGGCAGCTCGCCGGCGAGAAGCTTGACGTGGTGCTGTATGTGGCGGGTGTGATGGACCGCGCCAGCGCAACCACGCCGCCGACCCGCGAAGCCTTCGACCGGGTAATGCACACCAACCTGCTGGGCGCGATGCAGGTCATGCCGCTGGTGCTCCCCGGCGTGCAGGCGGCGGCGGGTGTGTTCGGTGTGCTCTCCAGCAGCATGAGCCTAATCGGCAGCGTGCCGGCGAGCAATGCCTGGCTCTACCGCGTGAGCAAGGCCGCGCTCAACATGGCGGTAGCCAGCGCCCGGTTCGATTACCCGGGAGCGCGTCTGGTAGCGCTGGACCCAGGCTGGGTGCAGACCGACATGGGCGGTGGCGCCGCGCCGCTCTCGGTGGGCGACAGCGTGGCCGGGCTGCTCGCTGCAATCACCAGCCTGACCGAGGCCGACAACGGGCGCTTGATTCACCACGATGGCCAGCGCGCCGACCATTGGTAAACCCCATTCTTTTCAACTGATAAACCCAAACACTATGTTGCTCAGCGAAGCCTTGGCGGTGATGTTCATGGCGTTGATGACCGAGCTGAAACACAACGAAGGAGTCCGATATGTCTGCAATATCAACGAAAGAGGCGGTGGCCAAAGCGAAGAGCACTTTGCTGGATCTGTACGAAGACGATCCACCGAAAGACTTGGCGCTGGAGGAAGTTAAACGGGTGGTACTCGGTGGGCAGCGCAGAGGGTGGGCTGTTACCTTGGGTTTCCACCGGGTGCATAAGGTCACCACCAATACGCCGTCGAACTCCATGCTGGAGATGCTCGGCAGGCCCTCAACCATCGAGCACCGCGTCTATAAAACCGTGGTGATCGATGCCGATTCTGGCGAGTTCGTGAAAATGGACATTCGGCAAGTTCAATGAACCAAGGGCTTGAAGCTCAGCTGACGGACTATTTGCGTCGGTATCGAAATGACGGTGTTTTGCTTGACACCAACGTGTTGCTCTTGCTGTGGCTTTCGAGTTTTGATCCGAGTCTGGTGGGTGGAAAGCGATTGGAAAAGTATTCCTACGAATCCGCTGCGCTGCTCCAGCACTATGTCGGGCAGTTCAGTCGGGTGTTGACGACCCATACCATTCTCGCGGAAACCAGTAACTTGGCTGCGCTGGTGCTAGGTGGCCGCCGAAAAAAGGAACTGTTCACTCAGCTGTACCCATTTTTTGGCGCCAACCCGCCTCAGGGCTTTCATCATTGTTCTCTCGATGGATTGGAGCTGATTGAGGATGTGTTTGTGCCACTCGGTTTTACCGATGCAACTGTGGTGGCCGCTTTGCATGCACCTCCTCAACGTTTGCTCCTCACGGATGATCTTGATTTGTATCTGGCCGCTGTCAATCGTGGGGCACACGCTTTGAATTTCACCCACATGTGCGACGCCGCCGGACTTCTGTAAACACTTTTTATTCCCAACCCAAACACCATGCTGCTCAACGAAGACCAACTCATGATCCGCGACGCGGTGCGCGCCTTTTCGCAGGAACAAATCTGGCCCCACGCCGCGCGCTGGGACAAAGAGCACCACTTCCCGAAAGACGTGCACCAGGGGCTGGCCGCGCTTGGCGCCTACGGCATCTGCGTGCCCGAAGAGCTGGGCGGCGCTGGGCTGGACTACACCACGCTGGCGGTGGTACTGGAAGAAATCGCGGCTGGCGACGGCGGCACCAGCACCGTGATCTCGGTCACCAACTGCCCGGTCAATGCGATCTTGCTGCGCTACGGGAACGCCGAGCAAAAAGAAACCTGGCTGCGCCCGCTGGCGGCCGGCCAGATGCTGGGGGCGTTCTGCCTGACCGAGCCGCATGCGGGCTCAGACGCCTCCACGCTGCGCACCACGGCGGTTAAGCAGGGCGACGGGTATGTGATCAACGGCGCCAAGCAGTTCATCACCAGCGGCAAGCACGGCGACCTCGCCATCGTGATCGCGGTCACCGACAAGGGCGCTGGCAAGAAAGGCATGAGCGCGTTTGTGGTGCCGACCGCTGCGCCGGGCTACATCGTTGACCGTCTGGAAGACAAGCTCGGCCAGCACAGCAGCGACACCGCGCAGATTCGCTTTGACAACTGCCGCGTGCCCGCCGAGAACCTGATTGGGCTGGAGGGCGAGGGCTACCGCATCGCGCTTTCCGCGCTCGAAGGCGGGCGCATCGGTATCGCCGCGCAAGCCATCGGCATGGCACGCAGCGCGTTCGACTGCGCCGTAACCTATGCCAAGCAGCGCGAGAGCTTCGGCCAGCCCATCTTCAACCACCAGGCGGTGGGCTTCAAACTGGCCGACATGGCCACCCAGATCGAAGCTGCGCGCGCACTGGTGATGCACGCTGCCGCCCTGCGCGACGCCAACCAACCCTGTCTGAAAGAGGCTGCCATGGCCAAGCTGTTTGCCAGCGAAATGGCCGAAAAAGTCTGCTCCGATGCGATCCAGGTCCACGGTGGCTATGGCTATGTGAGCGACTTCCCGGTCGAGCGCATCTACCGCGACGTGCGCGTGTGCCAGATCTACGAAGGCACCAGCGACGTGCAAAAAATCATCATTCAGCGAGCGCTGTGAGCGCCTGCGCGCCGAAGGCGCGCTTCGAGCGGCCCGCAGGCCGCTCGATCCCAGGGCACCGTGGGACCGGCTTCGCCGGGCCGCCAGTGCCGTCCCCCTGGGGGTGACGCCGCAGGCGGCGCGGGGGGGTTAATAATCCCCGGATGAACATCATCATTTTGGGCGCTGGGCGGGTCGGCGAAAGTGTGGCCGAGAGCCTGGCCTCAGAGCAGAACGACATTACCGTGATCGACACCGACGCCGCACGTCTGCGCCAGCTGGAGGAGCGCTTCGATTTGCGCGGCGTGGTCGGCAACGGCATCCAGCCCTCGGTGTTGCGGGAAGCGGGCGCGCAAGACGCCGACATGGTGATCGGCTGCGCTGCCAACGACGAGGCCAACCTGGTGTTTTGCAAGGTGGCACACGATGTGTTCAACGTGCCCACCACCATCGCCCGGCTGCGCTCAGCCGAATTCATCGAGGGCGACGAGTTGTTGGGCAAGAGCGGCTTCGCCGTTGACCATGTGATCTGCCCGGAAGACTCGGTCACCCGCTACATCCGTCAGCTCATCAGCTACCCCGAAGCCTTGCAGGTGGTCGAGTTTTCTCAAAAACGCGCCTGTCTGATGGTGGTGCGAGCCACCAGCGGTGGCGCGGTGGTGGGCCACACCATCGGTGAATTGCGCGAGCGCATGCCCGATGCCGAGATGCGCATCGTGGCGCTGTACCGGCTCGACACCGAAATGGATGCCACGCCCAACACGCGCATCCTCCCCGGAGACGAACTCTTCGTGTTGGCCGACATTCGCAAGACCCGCCAAGTGCTCAGCGCCATTCACAATGTGGACAAGCCGGTGCAGCGCGTGATGATCGCTGGCGGTGGACGCGTCGGGCTGCGGCTGGCCCGCAGCTTGGTCGATCAGTGCGAGGTCAAGATCATCGAGCGAGACCCCAAGCGCTGTGAGTACCTGGCCAGTCAGCTGCCGTCTTCGATGTTGATCTTGCAAGGCGATGGGTCCGACGAAGACCTGTTGCAAGACGAGAACGTGGGAATGATGGACATGTTTCTCGCGCTCACCAGCGACGACGAGGACAACATCATGTCGGCCATGCTGGCCAAGCGCCTGGGCGCCAACCGGGTGCTTTCGCTGATCAACCGCCGCGCCTACGCCGACATGATGCAGGGCAGCACGATCGACATCGCCATTTCGCCGGCTCAAACCGTGATCGGTGAGCTGCTGGCGCACCTGCGGCGCGGTGACGTGGCGGCGGTGCACAGCCTGCGCCGCGGCGCTGCCGAGGCGCTGGAGGGCATTGCGCGCGGCGACGCCAAAACCTCCAAGCTGGTCGGCCGGCGCATCGAAGAGATCAAGCTGCCCAAGGGCGCGAGCATCGGCGCCATCGTGCGTGGCGAGGGCGCGAAGACCAATGTGTTGATGCCGCACCACGATATGTTGATCGAGACCGACGACCACCTCATCGTTTTCATTCCCAACAAGCGCCAGGTGCGCGAGGTGGAGAAGCTGTTCCAGGTCGGCGCTACCTTCTTCGGCTGAGTTTTTGCATGTACAGCCTGCTGCCCGTTCTCGGTATCTTCGCGCGCATTCTGATTGCGTTTTCTCCAGCCTTTTTTGTGCCGCTGGGCTGGGCGCTGGCACTGGATGGCGACGAACATGCGCAGATGTGGATCGCGTGTTTTGCGCTGACCCTGGTCAGTGGCCTTCTGTTGTGGGCCTTCACCCGCCAGCAGCATCGTGAGCTTCAAGCGCGCGACGGTTTTCTGCTGGTGAACCTGGTGTGGTTGGTGCTGCCGGCCTTTGCTGCCATTCCGCTGATGTACACGGTACCCGACATCACCTGGATCAAGGCCTACTTCGAGGCCATGAGCGGGCTGACCGCCACCGGCGCCACCGCGCTCAGCGGCCTGGACGACTTGCCCGCTTCGGTCAACGTATGGCGCTGCTTTCTGCAGTACCTGGGCGGTCTGGGCATCATGCTGCTGGTGGTGGCGGTGCTGCCCATGATGGGCCTGGGGGGCTTTCAGGTTTACAGAGCCGAGACACCGGGCCCGATGAAAGACACCAAGTTCACCCCCCGCATCGCCGAGACCGCGCGCGGTCTGTGGGGGGTGTATTTTGTCTTCTCAGCTGCCTGCATGTTGGCCTACAAATGGGCTGGCATGAGCTGGGTCGATGCCTTCATGCACATGTGTTCGACCATGGGGCTGGGCGGCTTTTCGTCTCACGACGCCAGCATCGGCTACTTTGACTCGCCCCAGGTGGAAATGGTGGCCACGGTGTTCATGGCGCTGGCCGGCATCAACTTTCTTCGCTACTTCATCGTGTTGCGCAACCGCTCGGTGCGTCCGCTGTTGTATGACCGCGAGATCCGCAGCTATGTGATTGTGTTGGCGGCGTCCATCGCGCTGCTGACCGCGTTGTTGGTATTCCACGGCGTTTACCCCGACTTTTTTGAGGCACTTCGCAGCAGCGCTTTCCATGTGGTGTCGCTCGCCACCACCACCGGCTACGCGTCCACCGATTACGCGCTGTGGCCGGTGTTCGCGCCGGTGCTGCTGCTGTTTCTGGGCTGCTTTGTGTCGTGTGCCGGCTCCACCGGCGGCGGTTTGAAGATGATCCGCATGATCTTGCTGATCAAGCAGGCGCGGCGCGAGCTGGTGCGCATCGTGCATCCGCGCGTGGTCAACCCGGTGACCCTGGGCGGCAAGGTGGTGCCGATATCGGTCATGACCGCCACCTTCGGCTTCATGCTGATCTACGGCGCGGTCATCGTTGGCCTCACGATGGTGATGCTGCTGACTGGCTTGGACATGGTCACCGCGTTCTCGGCTGTGGTTGCCACGGTGAACAACATCGGCCCTGGTCTTGGGCAGGTGGGCCCGGCGAGCAATTTCGGTGTGCTCAGTGAGTTCCAGCTTTGGGTGCTGACCTTTGCCATGCTGATGGGTCGGCTGGAATTGCTGTCGGTTCTGGTGCTGTTCACGGCGCAGTTCTGGAGGAGGTAGACCCCCCCGCGCCGCGCCTAATGGCGCGTCACCCCCCGAGGGGGCGACGCTGGTCGTCCGGCAAAGCCGGCCCGACGGCGTCCTGGGATCAAGCGGCCTGCGGACCGCTTGAAGCGCGCCGGTGGCGCGCGAGTTGCGCGGGTCGCTGCTCCCCCCGCGCCTGGCCCGCCACAGGGGCCGCTTAACATGGCGCCCACCCTCTGATTTTGAAAGTGACTGCTATGCCCATCACCAAAGGATTCCGCCAGCTGGTGGACGAAGCCAACACCCAGGTCACCACCTACACGGTGGCGCAGGTGCGCGAACGACTGGATAACGATCCCAAGCTGCAACTGGTCGACATCCGCGATGTGCGCGAGCTTGAGCGTGAGGGCACGGTGCCCGGCGCGCTCTTGGCACCGCGCGGCATGCTGGAGTTTTGGGTCGACCCGGCCTCGCCCTATTTCAAACCTGCGTTTGGCGACGAGAGCAAGGAATTCGTGCTGTTCTGTGGCGCCGGATGGCGCAGCGCGCTGGCCACCAAGGCGCTGCAAGACATGGGCATGACCAACGTGGCCCACATGGATGGTGGCTTTGGTGCTTGGGTGAAGGCCGCTGCGCCCATCACAACCTTGGAAGCCCACAAGGCCGCCCACGCCGCGCACAAACCTGCCGCAACATGAACACCGCCGCACTGGGCGCCTGCCCATGCGGCCAGCTCGATGCCAGGGGCCGCGCTCTCGGCTCTGCTGCCTGCTGTGGTCGCTACCTCGACCACGACACCCCGGCGCCCGATGCCGAACAGCTAATGCGCTCGCGCTACAGCGCGTTCGTGCTTGGGCGGGTCGGTTATTTGCGCACCAGTTGGCACCCGAGCACTTGTCCAACCGACCTCACGCTGGAGCCCGGTACGAAATGGTTGGGGCTGGAGGTACGGCAGCATCGGGCCATCGACGCCGACCACGCCGAGGTGGAGTTCATCGCCCGTTCGCGCATTGGCGGTCGCAGCCAGCGGCTGCACGAGCGCAGCCGATTTGTTCGCGAACCGGCCAACGGCAGCGGGCGCTGGTGGTATGTGGATGGAGAGATGCTGTGATCCCCCTGTTTGACGCCGTGCTGTTCGACTGCGATGGCGTGCTGGTCGACAGCGAGCCCATCACCAACGGTGTGTTGCGCGAGGTGCTGAACGAGTCGGGCTGGGCCTTGAGCCAAGCCGAGTGCATGCAGATCTTCATCGGCAAAGCGGTGCGCGACGAGAGCGCGCGTATCGAAGCCGAGACGGGTCAACCCCTCACCGAAGACTGGATGCGCGCCTTTTATGCCCGGCGCGACCTGCGCTTGCGCGCCGAACTCAAAGCCATGGACGGCGCGCTGCAGGCCGTGATCGCCGCCCACCGCCACACGACTGGCCGTATCGCCTGCGCCTCCGGCGCCGACAAGGCCAAGGTGGTGATGCAGATCAACATGGCGGGCATGGCGCCGTATTTCGAGGACCGCATCTTCAGCGGTCACGACCTGCCGCGCTCCAAGCCGCACCCTGATGTCTACCTGATCGCTGCTGAACGCCTGGGTGCCGACCCGGCGCGTTGCCTGGTGATTGAAGACACAGCCACTGGTGCGCAAGCCGGGCTGGCCGCCGGCGCCAAGGTGTGGGGCTATTGCCCGGCTGGGCATGGCCAGGCTTTCCAGGGTTTGCCAGTCCTTCGCGTGTTCCGGCACATGGACGAACTGACGGCGGCGCTGGGTTGACGGCGGCAGTGGGCCTTGCCCATGCAGCCTCAGCCTCTAAAAACGCCACATGTTGGGTGCGCCAGCCAGTCGGTGCAGGCTGCGCTCAGGTGCGTCGGGCGCCAAGCCCTGCAAAGAGAGGCGAATGTCGTGCGCAATGCGCCCGTTGGTGAAACAGCTGCGTTGCGTAAAGCCGGTGACCAAAGCGCTGCAATCCACCTGCAGCATCTTCTGGTGCAGCGCCTGGGGCCTGGCGGCGCCGCGTTGACCCAACCGTTCGGGGCTGCCCTTGGTGCAGTCGGACACGCGCAGCGCGTTGTCACTCGGGTTGCGATAAACCGACACCACATTGGCAACCTGGTGCACCTGCTCCATTGCCTTGCTGGGTTCGAGCACGTCGTCGTCAACGTCGGCTGCGCACAGGAACACGCGGTCGAACAAGCGCGGCAGTGCAGTGCCCGGCGTAAATTCCCACAGTCGGTCCAGCGCATGCTGCGGCACGAAATTGCCCATTGAACGCGCCAGCAGATGAATGCTGTGCCCACAAACCTCGGTGGCCTCCATCTGCGCCACATGGCGGTTGGTGGCGCAGTAAACGGTGATGTCCACGGCAGCGTCCTCTGTCGGTTGCTTGCGGGGTGCAACTTGCGCGCCCTGGCGTCAACCCAGCTCTGGGGATGCCTGCGCGCTGCGGTGCCGTTGATGTGGTTCTGTGAAGTCGGAAATCTCTTGTCCGTTCGCCCTGAGCTGGTCGTTGGGTTTCCCTGGGCGAGGCAGTGCTTGGACAGGTTCAGCCCGAACGGGAAAAGCAATACTTCAACGGGCCGGATCAATGGGCATCTGGCCCACAGCGCGCGTAGGCACAATGCAGAGCCACATCCCACTGACTGGCCGAAAGGCAGTGAGCCCCATGTACGAACACATTGCCTCGAAATTGCAGCGGCACGAAGTCATCATTCTTGACGGAGGCACCGGCACCGATATCCAGCGACGCGGCGCGCCCATGAGCGGCGAGACCTGGTGCGCGGAGGTGAACCTCACGCACCCGGACATCGTGCGTGCCGTTCACGAGGACTACATCGCCGTGGGCGCGGATGTGATCACCGCCAACACCTTTGCGACCAGCCCCTTGCTGTTCAACGCGCTCGGCCGAGACGACGAATTGCTGCGCATCGACCGAGCTGCCGTGGGGATCGCCCAGAAAGCGGCCGAGGGCCGCCCGGTGGCGGTGGCGGGCTCCATCTCGACGATGCGCCCGCTGGTGGTGGGCACCGACCGCACCGATCTGCGTCAGGAGTGGACGCAGAGCGCAGCGCGTGCGTTGTTTGCCCGCAAGGCCAAGCACCTTGCGGCGCTGGGTGTTGATTTCCTGCTGATGGAAATGATGCGCGACGTTGACTACTCGCTCTGGGCGACGCAGGCCGCGCTGGCCACCGGCTTGCCCGTCTGGGTGGGCATCTCCACCGAGCGGCGCGCCGATGGCGAGCTGGTCGGCTTCGGGCATCACGACCAATTGCTGGACGACGTGGTGCGCGTGCTGGCCGCCACGGGCCCGGCGCACATCAGCATCATGCATTCCTCGTCCAGCGACACGGCCGATGCCATCGACATCGTCCGGCGGCACTGGCAAGGGCCCATGGGCGCGTATCCGGAGAGCGGCTATTTCAAGATGCCGGAGTGGAGTTTTGTCGACATCATTTCGCCAGACGATCTGGTCACGCGGGCGCAGGGCTGGCAGCAGCAGGGCGTGACCGCCTTCGGCGGCTGTTGCGGACTTGGGCCCGCGCACATCGCAGCGCTGACCGGTCGCTTTCTGCCGGGCTGACGTTGCCTGGCCGCCTGCGCCGCGTTAGCTGCGGCCCCGCCACGCGCCCGGGCTCATGCCTGTCCAGCCCTTGGATGCCCGAATAAAGCCCTTCTCATTCTGAAAACTGGCGGTCAGCGCCACCTGCTTGATCGGGCGCTGGCTGCGTTGCAGGCGTTCGCTGGCGAGCTCGAGGCGCACCGTGTCTTTGAGCATTTGGAGTGAGGAGCTTTCTTTTTGAGCCGCTGGCTTTGTGAGACTCCTGGGGCTGGCTCAGCAGGGCGTGGCGCGTGTTGCAGCTATCTGGCCGATAGCCACCCGTTCGACTTTGCAGCTCTGCAGCACTGCCTTTTTGGCCGACGTCGGCCATGGGACGTTTGCTCGCGTCAGCTGTCCGCAACGCCATCGAAAAAACGCCTGCGGTTGTTTGCGCTTTGCCTTCTGTCAGCAACCAGCAACCAGCAACCAGCCACCATCAGCCTTCAGCCAATCCAAGCGGAGTCAGCTGACCTTCATGGCGTCTTTACCGGTGGTGCAACATTCGTTCTGTCATCCCTTCGAGCACTGAAGCTGAGCTTTCCTGGACGTTTCTGGTTTTGGTATTTCTCAAATCATGCCCCTGCCAGGGCGCCGACAAGGCCAATGAGGTGATGCAGATCCACACGGTGGGCATGGCGCCGTACTTTGAAGACCGCATCTTCAGCGGCCACGACCTGCCGCGCTCCAAACAGCCCCATTGACGCGTCCGCCAGAACGAAAAAGCCCCAGCACGTCAAGGCCGGGGCTGTCTTTCACGGGGCCACCGCAGACTCCCAATCAGTCAGGGGTGCGTGCTGATTCCGTGGTGGTTGCTACACCGTGCTTCTCGCGCAGGCTGTCGTGAACGATCGCCTTGATCAGCGCGATGCCCATGACCACCATCACCAGGCTGAACGGCAGGGCGCCAATGACCATCGCTGTCTTGATGGCCCCCAGGCCACCAGCCACGATGAGGCCGCCCACCACAAGCGCCAAAGCCGCGCCCCAGAACAGGATGTGCGGGCGCGCCTTGGGGCCCTCGTCGCCGGCCGCGTTGATGGTGTTGATGATCAGCACCGCGCTGTCAGCCGAGGTCACCAAGTAGGTCAGCAGCAGCACCACCACCACGATCGACATCGCCCAGGCCAAGTCCGGGCTCAGCATCACGTCCAGCATGGCGAACAGTTGGGATTCCTGGCCAGCCCCTGCGATGGCGCCAGCTGCCTTGCCCGTCAGCTCCAGGTCGATGGCAGTGCCACCCACCAAAGCAAACCAGACAAAGCACATGATGGACGGGACGATCACCGCGCCCAGCACGTACTCGCGCACTGTGCGGCCGCGCGAGATGCGGGCCAAGAACAAGCCAACAAAGGGCGCGAAAGCGATCCACCAAGCCCAATAAAAAATGGTCCATCCGCCCTGCCAGCCGGCCAGCTCGTCACCAACCGGTGTGCCGTTCTTGGGCCAGACCGCGAAGAGATGGCCCGGGATTGAAAGAAGGTAGTCCCACATCCCAACAAACAAAGCCTGCAGGCCGAACAGCGTGGAGCCGAAGATGGCGAAGAAAGCCAGCACGAAAAAACTCAGGCCCATGTTGATGTTCGAGAGCCACTTGATGCCCTTGCCCACGCCGGAGAGCGCCGACAGCGTCGATGCGCCCATGATGACCAGCAGGGCGGCAATGATGCCGGCTGTGGACGCAGCGCGCGTGCCGTCGGATGCGGTGTTGAAAAGCCAGTCCCCAACGCCGATGCGCGATAGCCCCGAGATGAACTGCTCAATGCCAAAACCCAAGGTCTGCGACACACCCAGCACGGTGGCCACCACAGCCACAATGTCCACCACATGGCCCAGCGGCCCCGACATCCACTTGCCAAACAGCGGCGTAAGCCCAGAGCGGATGGTCAGTGGCAAGCCTCGGCGGTACGAGCAGTAACTCAGTGACAGGCCCACGATCGCGTAAGCCGCCCAGGCCGCAAAGCCCCAGTGGGTGAACGACCAGATGTAGGCCTCGCGCACGTTGCCTGCGGTGCTGGGCTCGGTGAGCATCTGGATCGTGGCCGGGTTCTTGGCGAAGTGGTACATCGGCTCGGCGGTGGCAAACGTCAGCATGCCGATGCCTATGCCGGCGCCAAACATCATCGAAAACCACGAAAAACTCGAGAACTCGGGTTTGTCGTCTGCCAAGCCCAACTTCAGCCGACCCGAAGCAGGCCAGATCGCCAGCGCCAGGCACACGATGACGAAAAAGGCCATGGCGTAGATGTACCAAAAGCCGAACGACGCCAGAATGGTGTCGTTGATGTCGCTCAAGAAGGCGCTTGAGCGCTTTGGAAAGATCATGGCCCACAGAATGAGCGCGGCGATCAGCAACTTGCCTGTGATGGTCACTTGCCTGGTGAAGCCACCGTAAAAGCCGCTGTCGGCGGTTTTGATGGGCAGATCCATCAAGGGGGGTTTGAGCGCCATGGTTGCATTCCTCTGGAAGGCATCCGGCTCACCCGCCCGGATTGCATTTTTAGAAAAGCACGGCGACGTTTGAATCAAGCCAGTGCCACAAGCAAGGCCAGCGCGAGAAGCCCCGGCCTGAATTCCATTGTAAGGACGATGGGTTGAGGGGCCTGTCTGTGCAATAACCCGACCAAACTGCATGCAGCACCACCCAAAAACACACAAGGGCCCGAGGGCCCTTGTGTGTTTTTGCGATTCGACCCGTGCTCAGCCGCCGCCGTACATCTGTTGCGGCAGCCACAAAATCATTTGTGGGTATGCAAAGCACAGCGCCACCATGCCCATTTGCAGCAGCACAAAGGGAATCACGCCGATGTAGATGTCGCGGATGGTCACGCCCTTGGGCACCGCGCCCTTGAGGTAGAAGAGTGAAAAACCTACTGGTGGTGTGAGGAACGAGGTTTGTAGCATCAGCGCCACCAGAATCAGAAACCAGGTCATGTCCAGCCCGGCGAGCTTGATGACCGGGGCCAGCAGCGGCAGGATGATCAGCACGATCTCGAACCAGTCGAGGAAGAAACCGGCCACGAACACCACCAACAGCACCACCAGCACCAAGCCGGTAGGGCCCAGGCCCAGGCCTTTGAAGAACTCGGCAATCAGCTCGTCGCCGCCGACCAGGCGCAACACATAGGCGAACACGGTGGCGCCGATGAAGATGGCGAAGATGAAGCAGGTGGTGAGCGTGGTTTCAATACCGACCTGGCGGATCACCGACCAGCTCAGCTTGCGGTTGGCCGCAGCCAGCAAAATGGCGCCAAAGGCACCCAGGCCAGAGGCTTCGGTGGGCGTAGCAATGCCGAAGAAGATCGAGCCCAGCACCAGCAGGATCAGACCAAAGGTGGGCAGTGTGGACAAGAAGGCAATGCCCACTTGGCGCGCTGTCAGCTTCTCAGCGTCGGCTGGGCGCGGTGGCACCAAGTCGGGCCGCACGAAACCCACGATCACCACAAAAACCATGTAAAGCAAGCCCAGCGCCACGCCAGGAATCAGCGCACCCATGAAGAGGTCGCCCACCGACACCGACACCTGGTCGGCCATGAGCACCAGCATGATGGACGGCGGAATCAGGATGCCCAGCGTGCCGGAAGCAGCCACCACGCCCGAGGCCAGCGCCTTGTTGTAGTTGTTCTGCAGCATGATGGGCATGGAAAGCACCGCCAGCAGCACCACCGACGCACCCACAATGCCGGTGGATGCCGCCAGCAAGATGCCGATGACAATGACTGTCAGGCCCAGGCCGCCGCGGATGCCACCAAACACCTTGACGAAGTTGCGCATCATCGTGTCGGCCACGCCCGAGCGGTCGAGCATGAGGCCCATGTAGACGAACATGGGCAGCGACACCAGCACCCAGTTCGACATGATGGCGTCGAACCGATCCACCACACCCGAGAACTTGGCCCAACTCGTCATGAGGAAGGTGTCGAAGCCGAACTGGTCCCCCAAAAAGATGCCCAGCGCTGCAAAGCCAAGCGAGAGGATGCTCAGCAGCCAAGCCACCGGGTAACCGGTGAACAGCGCAATGATGAAGGTCACCATCAAAGCGATGGCGACGTATTCGTAAAAAGGCAGCATGTGTCTTCCCCTCTTTTATTTGTTGTGGGTGGTGAAGAGCGCTGCCCAAACCCGTGTTAACCGGCTCAGTGCTGCCAAAGCGAGCAAAACAAACGCGGTCACGATGAAGGATTTGATGAACCAGCGGTAGGGCAGGCCGCCGGCTGCAGCAGACACCTCATTGAGCTGGAACGACGACCAGAAGAACGGGATGGCGTACCAGATCACCACGCAGCAAAACACCAGCAGGCCGGTCAGACCAAACAGTTCAATCCACTGGCGGGTGCGCTGCGTGAAACCCTCAGCCAGCACGTCGATGCGCACATTTCGTTCTCTTATTTCGGTGAACGAAATACCGAGCATGAAGCCGATGGCGTACAGGTGCCATTGCAGTTCCTCCATGGCGATCGAGCCGGCGCTGAACGCGTAGCGGGCCACCACCTGGATCACGATCACCAAAACCAACACCAGCCACAAGGCCGAAGCGATTTCACCAAACCAGGTGATCACCCGGTCGGCAGCCCTGGAGAAAGCGGTGGTGGGGAGCACGAGGCCCGAAGGCCCCGCTTGCAGCGGGGCAGCGTTGTGATTCATGTTCTTCATTTCAATGGTCTTCTGGGCGGTTCACGCTTGTGACTGCGCAAAGCAAGCGTGGTGTTGCGTGCGCGCCAGAACAAAGCGTCAAAACGCATCCGCTTAGGTCAACCGACACCACCATGGCGAAACCATGGCGGTTGTTGGGCAACCCAGGCGATGCGTTCTGATTGGGGTGGGCGAGCGTGGGCAAAATCCCCGCCCACTCACACCGGCGTCACTTGTAATCGCGTGGGAGGAAGCCCAGGTTGTGCCAAGCGCGGTTCTTGTCTTGGAAGGCGGACATGCTGTCGTGCACCTTCTTGAACATCGGGTCCTTGGCGGACTCTTCGGCAATCACTTCCTTCGAAGCCTTGGAGAAGGCATCCAGCATGGTCTTGTTGAACTGTCGCAGCTTCACGCCCTCTTTCTCGAACTTGACCAGCACGTCGCCCTGCAGCGCCTCTGCTTTTGACATGGCGATGGTCACACCGGCGGTGCAAGTGGTCTCGATCTGAGCTTGAGTCTGCGGCTTGAGCTTGTTCCAAGCGGCAATGTTCACATAGAGGTACTGGTTGGTGGAAGGCTGGTGCCAGCCTGGCAGGTAGTAGTTCTTGGCCACTTTGGCAAAGCCCAGCTGGTCGTCCACCGTGGGCAGCGAGAACTCGGTGCCATCCAACACGCCTTTTTCCAGCGCCTGGAACAGCTCGCCACCGGGCAGCATGGTGACCGAAGCACCCAGCTTTTGGTAGATTTTGCCGCCCAATGCGGCAGCGCGGAACTTCAGACCAACGAGGTCTTCGGGCGACTTGATTTCCTTGCGGAACCAGCCGGCTGCTTCGGGGCTGATCGAGCCACAGAAAATGGGGTAAATGTTGTGGGGCTTGAAGGCTTCCTTCAGCAGGGCGTCGCCACCACCGAAAAACATCCAGGCGGAAAACTGAGGCGTTTCCATGCCGAAGGGCAGGGCGCCGAAAATGGCTGAGACGGGGACCTTGCCCAGTTCGTAGCCCATGAAGCTGTAGCCCGCTTCCACTTTGCCAGAAGAAACCGCATCAAAAATGCCCAGCGCTGGCACCAGCTTGCCCGGCTCGAATACCTGCAGGTTGACCGTGCCGCCAGATATCTTCTTCAGCTGGTCCGACACCCAGGGCATGGTGTCGCCCAGCGCGGTCAGGTTGGAGCCGAAAGACATCGGGATGCCCCAGCGCACAGTTTCCTGCGCAGCAGCGGGCAGCGCCAGGGTGGCCAAGGAGGCAGCGAGTGCCAAGGCTTTCAGTTTGGGTTTCATGGTGAAGGTCTCCGTAGGTTGTCGAGTGACACAAGAACAGGCTGCTGGGGATTTGCCCGCCAGCTTGTTTGTCGCGTGGTCCGAGCGCCGAGTCGCGCACAAAGCATGTCCCATGCAAATCTGCTTGGGGCGGGCTAGTAGAACCGCTGCACCGCGTCTGCACAGCTAAGGATTTCCCCTAGACGCGCCGATCGGCTGACATTCTCTGCCCCCACACGAATTCCAATGTCGCGCTTGAAAGTGAAATTTCCTCCCTTTTTCAGCCAATTTTTGCCTGCTTTTAAGAGCGAAAAGTGCACGTCTTGCCGAGACATCGGGATGTGCCCTGGCGTGAAACAGATGTGAAATGTTTTTGTCAAAAGTCTGTGAAAGTTTCAATCTGGGTGCCGACCCTCGAATCCGAGGCCACGGATGGCGCGGTGTGGGCCGTGGCCGACTGATCGACAATCGAAGCCGCCTGCGGCGCAGACCACGCTGCGGGGAAGGCATGCTTCTCAAGCAGCCGTCCGCCGAAAGCGCGGCCCACCTCATCCACCGAAAGTGACCCATGACCCAGTCGATCCCATCCACTGCGCTGCAACTGCGCTCGCTCGTGCAGGCTGACGGCACCTTGCAGATCAGCCTGGAGCCCACGCCCGTTCCTGTTCCCGGCCCTGACGAGGTGTTGATCCAGATGCAGGCAACGCCCATCAACCCGTCGGACATCGGCCTGCTGTTCGGCCCGGCCGATCTGTCCTCTGTGAAGGTGGCGGGCAGTGCCGACCGACCCGTGGTCACCGCCCGCATTCCCGAACGCGCGATGCCCGGCATGGCGGCGCGCCTGGGGCAGAGCATGCCCGTGGGCAACGAAGGTGCCGGGCTGGTGATAGCCGCCGGCGCTTCGCCCGCCGCGCAGGCCTTGCTTGGCCAAACGGTGGGTGTGATCGGTGGCGCCATGTACGCGCAGTACCGCGCCATGCCCGCAGCGCAGTGCCTGCCGCTGCCGGCGGGCACCACCGCAGCCGAGGGCGCATCGTGTTTCGTCAATCCCCTGACCGCGCTCGGCATGGTCGAGACCATGCGGCGCGAAGGCCACACGGCCCTGGTGCACACCGCAGCAGCCAGCAACCTGGGCCAGATGCTCAACAAGATTTGCCAGAAAGACGGCATTGGCCTGGTCAACATCGTTCGCAAGCCCGAACAGGTGGCGTTGCTGCGTGAGATCGGCGCCCAGCATGTGTGCGACAGCAGCTCACCGGGCTTCATGGCCGAGCTGACCGACGCGCTGGCGAGCACCGGCGCCACCATCGCGTTCGACGCCACAGGCGGCGGCACGCTTGCCGGGCAGATCCTGCAATGCATGGAAAGCGCCATCAACCGCAACGCCAAGGAATTCAGCCGCTACGGCTCAGAAGTGCACAAGCAGGTCTACCTGTATGGCCATCTGGACACCCGCCCGACCGAAATCCAGCGCACTTTTGGCATGGCCTGGGGTGTGGGCGGCTGGCTGCTGTTCCCGTTCTTGAACAAGATCGGGCCCGATGCGGCCCAGGCGCTGCGCGAGCGGGTGGCCGCTGAGCTGAAGACCACATTCGCCAGCCACTACGCGCGCACGGTGTCGCTGGCCGACGCGTTGAGCGCCGACGCCATCGCTTTCTATGGCCCGCGCAACACCGGTGCCAAGGTGCTGATCGATCCGTCGCTGTGATTGGGTGGCGGCAGTTGGGTGTCGCATTCCAGGCGATCTGTCTGCCATGTTGTCAGCGCCCCTGCAACGGTTCGTTTTCAGAACATCGGCGAGGCGCGTGTTGAAGCGGTCGGCCATGTTGTTCGCTTTGGGCATCTTGGCCCTGCGCCAGCAAACCTGCGGCAGTGATGCCGCACCGTCAGCATTGGATATAAGTCCTTGCGGCTCCAGTGTGCGTACTGGTGGTGTAAATTGAACGTACAAGTCACTTGAATAGCCATTTTTCAAGGCACCGCCAAGCTCTCTGCTCACCAAATCGGGTGATTTGTTTAATTTTTAAAACCCACATCTGGACCCACATCTGGAGCATTTCATGCGTTCAATCTCGCCAGCGAAGTCACTGCGTACGTTGTTTTGGGGCCTCACCGCAGCGACCAGCATGATGCTTGCGGCTTGCGGAGGAGGGAACGACGAAGCTCCCTTGGTGGAGACACCCGCAACGCTGACCGCCAGGATGTCCGGTGACCAAGAAACCACGCCAACGGTCACTGGCGCCCTGGGAACCGGAACGTTGACGCTTTTGTCACCTTCGAGAGCGCTCAGCGGCAGCATCACGCTGGACGGCATGACCGCCACCATGGCGCACATCCACCAAGGCGAGGTGGGCGTCAACGGTGCTGTCATCGTGCCGTTGACCGAAACCACCGCTGGTGCTGGCGTTTGGGCTGTGCCTGCGGGCACCGTGCTGACCGAAGCACAGGCAGCTTCTTTTGCTGCCGGCGGGCTGTACTTCAATGCACACACCACAGCCAACCCATCGGGCGAAATCCGGGGGCAGATTGGTCGGCAGGTGTTTGCGGCGCAACTCAGCGCCAGTCAAGAAGTGCCCACCAATGGATCGACCGCAACGGGCAATGGTCTTGTCTCTTTTGATCCGGTCACCAAAGGCTTCTCAGCACGCTTGACGCTCACCGGCATGAGTGCCGTTGCTGCTCACATCCACACCGGCGCCATCGGCGCCAACGGCCCAGTGCTCTTCCCTCTGGCAGAGACCAGTGCAGGCAGCGGAGTCTGGGTTAGTGCGGCCAATACCTCGTTGACCGACGCACAAATTGCCACCATCGCCAACGGTGGCCTGTACTTCAACGCCCACAGCACCGCTTTTCCTGGCGGTGAAATTCGAGGCCAGATCGCCCGCAACGTGCGCTACGCCAGCCTCAGTGCCGCACAGGAAGTGCCCACCAACGCATCCACCGCAACAGGTACTGGCACCTTGGTTGTCGACCCTGCCAACCGCGCAGTCAGCGGAAGCATCGTTCTCAACGGCATGACCGCCACCATGGCGCATATCCACCTCGGTGCGGTGGGCAGCAACGGTGCCGTGATCGTGCCGCTGACCGCCACCACACCGAACACCTGGAGCGTGCCGGCCAACACGACGTTCACGGCGGGTCAATTGAAGGCCTACAAGGAAGGCAATTTGTACTTCAACGCCCACAGCGCAGCCTTCCCCGGTGGGGAGATCCGCGGTCAGATTCGGTAACGGTCCAGAACGTCTCCGATCCAAGCGCCCTATAGATCCGGCCCTGTGAAGTCATCATTTATCTCAACATCCACCACCCGTGGTGACATTTCAATGACTTCAGACTTCATCGAGCCGGATCAATAGGTGGGACCGCATCGGTCAGAAAACGGTCGCATGGCCTGTTGGTTGAATCAACCAAACTTGGCAGCAAGGTTTTCTGGGCAGGGCCTTGCCTGCTGCAACTTCCCTGGATTGAAGTCGCGTCGTCACACGCAAGGACGACGACGACGACCCTCAGCAGACTGAGAGCACGAGATGGGATGGAAAGCGAAAAAGTTCGAGGGTTCGGACTCGGGCAACAAAAAGGTCGGCTGAACTGATCTGATGGCCCTGAATTGGGAGCCAACGACGCTGCTGACGGTCGCCGCTTGTGCCCACCACCGGCTGGCGTGGGTCCACCCCTTCCTTGATGGCAACGGGCGGGCGATCCGGCTGCAACTGCATGCGGGCTTGCACGCCCTGACCGACGGGCTGTGGTCAGCCAACCGAGGACTGGCCCGCCAGCGGGACCGTTACCACCAGTGCTTGTCCGAGGCGGACATGGCCCGCCAAGGGGACATGGATGGGCGCGGGGCAACCTCAGCGAGCGAATGCTCGTGCAGTGGTGCGAGTTTTTCATTGACGTCTGCCGCGACCAGGTGGACTTTATGACGGCCCTGCTCCAGCCCCAAACCCTGAAGGCCCGCTTGGCCGCGCTCATCCGGGTGCGGATGGCCGAGCGGGCGGACTACCGGGAAGAACTCATTCTTCCCCTGCTGCATGTGCTGGCCGTCGGCCCTGTGTCCAGAAAAGACTTCACCCAAATGACCGGGTTGGGCGCCACCACCGCCCGCAAGTCCATGTCACGGCTGCTCCGCGACGGGCTGCTGAAAAGCGCCTCCCACAAGAGCGAAGTGCACATAGGCATCCCGCTGGATGCTTTGAATATCTTGTTCCCAAACCTGTACCCAGAAGCAGCGGCGGTTTCGCTGGAGTAACTGGCAAGCCGTCCACATGAAGCTGGTCGCGATAAAAGCCAACCTGTGGCAGTCTTGGGGTTAAAAAATTGAGATTCCCCGTTCCTCGTCACAGTTGGCCGCTATCGGCCATGAGCGGTCATCGAGAACTGACAGCTTGCTGGAATACAAACAATATTAGGATTCGATTTGATGCAGGGCTCCAGATTGGCGCCTAAGGCGAACAGCTTGTCGCGTGGCAACGGCGTCTTGCCGCACTTTGCTACGGCATGCACCGCAAGTACCTGCTTGGCGATGTCAATATCAGCGAACAGAATGATCATGGAAATTCATAAGAACACATTGTGAGCCGGCAAGGGCGAACCACGTCCCGTTCACCAAAGGAGAAGAGAATGTCTATATCAAAAACGAAGGAGCGTTTGGTCCACTTGCTCGGGCAGGTCGATAACAGCGTCATCGCACTGTCGGGCAAGTGGGGCACGGGCAAGACGCACCTGTGGCACGAGGTCAAGGCTGCATCGGACGACGAGAAGGTCAAGAAGGCCCTATATGTGTCGCTGTTCGGCCTCTCGAGTGTCGACCAGGTTAAGCGCAAGCTGATCGAATCGGCCATTCCGGGCGTCGAATCGCACGGAGGCGTGTTCGACGGGATCAAGAGCCTCTTTAACGCAAGCGTGACCGCCGCCTCGGAGCACTACGGGGCAATGGCCGCCCTCAAGGACCTCAACGTGTTGTTGATGGCACCGGTGGTACTCCGAGACAAGCTAATAGTCATCGACGACATCGAACGCAAGCACGCGAAGCTCGGTATCGACGAGGTCTTGGGTTTCATCGACGACTACTCCAAGCAGTTCCGCGTGAGGTTCGTCTTAGTGCTGAACGACGACCAGCTATCCACAGACAGCGACCAGGCGAAGCTGTGGGCGACCTTCCGCGAAAAGGTCATCGACGAGGAAGTCAGGCTGTCGACCTCCCCAAATGAGGCGTTCTCGATCGCAATCAACATGACGCCATCGAATTACGCGCAGGCGCTGGAGCAAGCGATTGCGGTCTGCGGACTCACCAACATCCGCATAGTAGGCAAGGTGGTGAAGACCGCCAACCAGATCTTGACCCGCCGAGATTTGGACCAAGCTATCCAGGCGCGAGTGGTGCCATCGATCGTCCTGTTTTCTGCGATCCACTACTGCGGCATACCTGACGGACCCGACTTCCAATTCGCGCTGAACGTGGCGAACCCGGAATGGATGCATTTCGGCCGGGACAAGAACGCAGAGCCGACCGAGCAGGAGAAGCGCGAAGACCGCTGGCGCTTGCTCATGCAAGAACTCGGCGTCCACGGCTGCGAAGAGTTTGAGAAAGTGCTGGTCGAATTTTTGGAGTCCGGGTTGTTCGATGCGGACCGAGTGCAGGCCATCATCGACCGATTCGTCGCCGAGACGCAGGCGCTGCAAGCCAGTCAGGCGGCGCGCGACTTCTTGAACCGGGCGTTCTGGGACCATCGGGTGACCGAGGCAGATCTGCTGGCGGAGGCCGGCCGGTTCACTGCCAGCGCCGAATTGCTGGATCCCTACGTCGCGACCCAGCTCTTCGACACACTCTCCGAGCTCACCGATGGGCAGGCGCTTGGCCAAGCGATCGTGGACGCTTGGACAGCGGCCTTCGAGGCAGGGGATCACCACGATGTCGAGGACGACAACCCGTTCAACAATCCGATCCATCCGGACATCAAGGCGGCGTTCGATACCGCCAAGGCGCACGTCCAAGCGAGCGCGTCGGTGCTCGACGCCTGCATCGACATCATCGACAACAGCGGGTGGGGAGCGCTGCAAGAGGTGGCCATGAAGCGGGCCACGGCCGCGGATTTCGATGCCGCAATACGAGGCATGGACATAGACACGCTGCGTCGGTTCATGAGGCGGATGATCGAAATGCGCCTTCAACGGGCGACCTACGACGTTCACTTCGGCACGGCGATCCAGCACTTCATTGACGCCTGCCGCGCGATTTCTAACGACTCGAACTCCCCTAGGCTCGCAGCGTTGATCAATAAGCTCTTTGCCAGGACTGCATTGGCGGTGGAGCTCACACCGTCAGCAACCGCATAAGCTGACTCTGTCGTGAAGGCTTGATAGCTGAAATCTCAGACAGGCGGATTGCGCTTCTTGAGCTTGTCGAGCTTTCCCAGCATGTAGCCCGCGGTCGTGCCCACCACCCCAGGCGGCCTCTTCCAAACACGAGAACTCGATCGCGCTGGACGACTGCTTCTCGGAAGTCAGTCTCGATTTCCGCATGTCAGCTCAGGGTCGCAAGCCGCCCTTCCGCCCATCACCCCCGCCCCCGCCACTCCCCCGGCGCCATCCCTGTCCAGCCCTTGAACGCGCGGCTAAAGCTCTTCTCGTTCCGAAACCCCACCGCCTGGGCCACCTGCTTAATCGGCCGCTGACTGCGTTGCAGCAGTTCAATCGCGCGGGCGCGGCGCACCTCGTCTTTCAGTGCTTGCAGCGTGGCGCCTTCGTCTTGCAGTTGGCGGTGCAGGCTGCGGGGCGATAGGTTGAGCAGGGTGGCGAGTTCCTGGGCGTTGCGCGACTGTTCTGGCTGGGTCGAGAGCGCTTGGCGCACGCGCTGCACCAGCAGGCGGTCGCGGCGGTAGGCGCGCACGGTGAGGGGCAGCGCGTGTTGCAGCATTTGGTTCATGGCGGCTTCGTCGCGCCGCACGGCCAAGGCGAGGTAGCGCGCGTCAAACATCAGGGCCGCGTGGCTTTGGCCGAAGCTGCAAGGCCCGTCGAACAGCACCTGGTACGACACCACATGCGCGGGCGCATCAAACGGAAACTGCGCGCCGAGCAGCGGAATGCGCGAATCGACCAGCCAGCAGGCAAAACCCAGAATGTTGCGCAACACCGAGACCACGCAAAACTCAGGCGGTGGCGCGGGGTTGGCGTGGGCGTGCAGCTCGATGCGGGCGGTGGCGTCGGCACCGTTGATGTGGACGCTCAGCGCGATGTCGTCGGTCAAAAGCTGGTGGTGGCGGCACCAGCGTTTGAGCGCCAGGCCCAGCGTGGGCGCTGAGAGCGAGGCGCGAGCGAGCATGCCATAGCTGCCCCAGGGCAGGGCGCGGGCGAAGCAGCCCAGGGCTTCGTCGTCGAGCTCGCGCATGGCTGCGTCAGACACCGTTTCCATCTGGGCGGCTGTGATGCAGGCCTTGGGCTGGTTGAGCTGGTTTGGCGCAATTTGTGCCAATGCGAGCGCGCTGGTCGGGTTCAAGCCGCGCGCTGTGTAGGCCTCGACCATGGCGCGGACAAAAGACATTGGGGTTAGCGCGGGGGCTGGCCGTGGGGGCGAGGCGGAGCGCGGTTTGGGCATAGGGCGAGTGTGCGGATCTGTGGCGCGATTTGCAACCGATCTGGCGCCCCTGAATCGCGAATGGCTTCTATGCTTGCAGGTTGGCGACCGTCCGGTGCATCCTGCGGTCGGTCGCCAGCACCGCTTGCACAGGAGACCCGCCGTGACCGAAGCCACCCGTCCAACCAACGCCGCAATCACCGCAGCTGCCCCGCTCTCGCGCAGCCTGGCCAGCGGTGCCACCGATGTGCCGCTGATCGAGCAGACGATTGGCGCCTGCTTCAACGACATGGTCGAGCGCCAGCCCGATCACGAGGCGCTGGTGAGCGTGCATCAGAAGCGGCGTCTGACCTACCGAGATCTGCAAACCCAGTCCCGCCGTCTGGCCAGCGCCTTGCTGGGCCGGGGGCTGGTGCCCGGCGACCGGGTGGCGGTCTGGTCGCACAACAACACCGAGTGGGTGCTGATGCAGCTGGCCACGGCCGAGGTCGGCCTGATCTTGGTGAACATCAACCCGGCTTACCGCACCACCGAGGTGGAATACGCGCTCAACAGGGTGGGCTGCAAACTGCTGGTGACCATGTCTCGCTTCAAGACCAGCGATTACCTGGGCATGCTGCGCGAGCTGGCGCCCGAGTGGGCAAACGGTGAGCCGGGCCGGCTCGAATCGAAAAAGTTGCTGCACCTGCACACGGTGGTGTGGATCGACGAGGCGGGGCAGGGCGCGGACGAGCCGGGGCTGATGCGCTTCTCTGATTTGCTGGCGATGGGCACTGAGAGCGATGCGCGCGTGGCGGCAGCAGCGGCGTCGCTCAAGCCCACCGACCCGATCAACATCCAGTTCACCAGCGGCACCACCGGTTTCCCCAAGGGCGCTACGCTGACGCACCGCAATATTTTGAACAACGGCTTTTTCATCGGCGAGTGCATGAAGCTCACGCCGGCCGACCGGCTGTGCATTCCCGTGCCGCTGTACCACTGCTTCGGCATGGTGCTGGGCAACCTGGCCTGCCTCACCCACGGCTCGACCATCGTCTACCCCAACGACGGCTTTGACCCGCTCACCGTGTTGCAAACCGTGCAAGACGAAAAGTGCACCGGGTTGCATGGTGTGCCCACCATGTTCATCGCCGAGCTGGACCACCCGCGTTTCAAGGAATTCGATCTGTCGTCGCTGCGCACCGGCATCATGGCCGGCTCGCCATGCCCCACAGCGGTGATGCAGCGGGTGGTGGACGACATGCATTTGTCCGAAATCACCATCGCCTATGGCATGACCGAAACCAGCCCGGTGAGCTGCCAAAGCAGCACCGACACGCCGCTGGCCAAACGTGTGGCCACCGTGGGCCAGGTGCAGCCGCACCTGGAGGTGAAGATCATCGATACCGACAGCAGCGAGATCGTGGCGCCGGGCGAGCGCGGCGAGCTGTGTACGCGCGGTTACTCGGTCATGCACGGCTACTGGGACGACCCAGCCAAGACCACTGAGGCGATCGACGCCGAGGGCTGGATGCACACCGGCGACCTCGCCACCATGGACGCCGAGGGCTATGTGAACATCGTCGGCCGCATCAAAGACATGGTGATTCGCGGCGGGGAAAACATCTACCCGCGCGAGATCGAAGAGTTTCTGTACCGTCACCCGGCGGTGCAAGACGTGCAGGTGGTGGGCGTGCCCGACGCGAAATATGGCGAAGAGATCTGCGCTTGGATCGTGCTGAAGCCGGGCCAGACCACCACCGATGTCGAGTTGCGCGGGTTCTGCAAAGGCCAGATCGCGCACTACAAGATTCCGCGCTACATGCGCTTTGTCAGCGAGTTCCCCATGACCGTGACCGGCAAGATCCAGAAGTTCAAGATTCGCGACGCGATGAAAGACGAGCTGGGTCTGACCGAAAACCGCACCGCTTGAAACACCCTCTATGTCTCACATCACCTCTCAACTCAACGCCCGTTCCGCCGACTTTCAGGCCAATGCCGCCGCCATGCGCGTGGTGGTCGACGACCTGAAGGCGCAGATTGAAAAAGCCACGCTGGGCGGTGGCACAGCGGCACGCGCCAAGCACACCGGGCGCGGCAAGCTGCTGCCGCGCGACCGGGTGCAGATGCTGCTCGACCCTGGCACGCCGTTCCTCGAAATGAGCCCGCTGGCTGCACTCGGCATGTACCCGGATCGTGACGGCACCGACAGCGCGCCCTGCGCTGGCGTGATCACCGGCATTGGGCGGGTGAGCGGCGTTGACTGCCTGATCATCTGCAACGACGCCACGGTGAAGGGCGGCACCTACTACCCGCTCACGGTGAAAAAACACCTGCGCGCGCAAGAAGTGGCGCAGCAGAACAACCTGCCGTGTATCTACCTGGTGGACTCGGGTGGCGCCAACCTGCCGAACCAAGACGAGGTGTTCCCCGACCGCGACCACTTCGGCCGCATCTTCTACAACCAGGCCAACATGAGCGCGCAGGGCATCGCGCAGATCGCAGTCGTCATGGGCTCGTGCACAGCGGGCGGCGCCTATGTGCCAGCCATGAGCGACGAGACCATCATCGTCAAGAACCAGGGCACGATTTTTCTGGGTGGCCCGCCGCTGGTGAAAGCGGCCATCGGTGAGATCGTGAGCGCCGAGGATCTGGGTGGCGGCGACGTGCACACCCGCCTCTCCGGCGTGGCCGATCACCTCGCGCAGAATGACGCGCATGCCATCGCGCTGGCCCGCCAGGCTGTGGCCACGCTGAACCACCGCAAGGAAGTCGCGCAGGCCTTGCGCGAGCCGGTGCCACCCAAGTACGACACGCAGGAGCTCTACGGCGTGATCCCGGCCGATACCCGCAAGCCCTATGACGTGCGCGAGATCATCGCGCGCATCGTCGACGCTTCAGAATTCCACGAATTCAAGGCGCGCTACGGCGTCACCCTGGTCTGTGGTTTCGCCCATATCGAAGGCATGCCGGTCGGTATCGTGGCCAACAACGGCATCCTGTTTTCCGAGAGCGCGCAAAAGGGCGCGCACTTCATCGAGCTCTGTTGCCAGCGCAAGGTGCCGCTGATCTTTCTCCAGAACATCACCGGCTTCATGGTCGGCAAGAAATACGAGAGCGAGGGTATTGCGCGCCACGGCGCCAAGATGGTCACCGCCGTGGCCACGGCGCAGGTGCCCAAGTTCACCGTGATCATCGGCGGCAGTTACGGTGCCGGCAACTACGGCATGTGCGGCCGCGCCTACTCGCCGCGCTTCCTGTGGATGTGGCCCAACGCCCGTATCTGCGTCATGGGGGGCGAACAAGCCGCTGGCGTGCTCGCCACCGTCAAGCGCGATGGCATCGAGGCCAAAGGCGGTAGCTGGAGCGCCGAGGAAGAGGCTGCCTTCAAGCAGCCGGTGCTCGACCAGTTCGGCCACCAGTCCCACCCCTACTACGCGAGCGCCCGGCTGTGGGACGATGGCGTGATCGACCCGGCTGACACGCGCCGCGTGCTGGGTCTGGCTTTGTCGGCTGCACTCAATGCACCGATCGGCGAACCGAAGTTTGGCGTGTTCAGGATGTAGCCGATGGACGCACAAGCGCATTTCATCCAGCTCGCGCGTTACAACGTGTGGGCCACGCAGCAACTGCTCTTTGCCATGGAGCCGGTCAACGAGGTCGACTACCGGCGCGACCTGCGACTGTTCTTCAAGAGCATCCACGGCACGCTCAACCACTTGCTGGTGGGTGAGCACCTGCTGTGGCAGCGGCGTTTTTCGCGCGGGGAAAGCCCCAAGGTGGCGCTGGACATGGAGGTCGAGCCCGAGCGCGACTTGCTTGCCCAGAATTTGAAGGAGGGCGCTATGGTGTGGGAGCCGCTGATCGCCAGCTGGCCAGCCGAGCGCTTCGACGGCAAGCTGGCATACACCAACATGCGCGGCCAGGCCATCAGCCTGCCTTTTGCCGCCACGCTGGCGCATGTGTTCAACCACGGCACGCACCACCGGGGTCAGATCAGCGCAGCACTCACCGCAGTCGGTCAACCTGCGCCCGAGCTGGACCTGGTGTTTTTCCTGCAGCAGACCGCCTGACAAACAGAGCAAACAAAGAGACAAACCCAATGAGCACCACCATCTACGACAACCCCGACCACGAACTGTTGCGCGATCAGGTGGCGCGTTTTCTTGAACGCGAGGTGGAGCCCCACGCGGCGGCCTGGGAAGAAACTGGCATGGTGCCGCGCGACGTATTGCAGCGCATGGGGCAGGCGGGTTTGCTTGGCATCGCCTTCGAGGGCGAATACGGCGGCGCAGACGCCGACGCCATGACCAATCTGGTGTTCGCCGAGGCTTTGTCGCAAAGTACCTTTGCCGGTTTCATCATCACCGTGCTTGTGCACACCGACATGGCCGGCCCCCACCTGCACCACGCCGGCAGCCCGGCCCAGAAGGCGAAGTACCTGCCGAAGGTGACGGCGGGCGAGATGATCACCGCGGTGGGCATCAGCGAGCCGGGCGCTGGCTCAGACGTGGCGGGCATGCGCACCAGTGCGCGCCGCGACGGTGATGAATGGGTGCTCAACGGCACCAAAATGTTCATCACCAACGGCGTGTACGCCGACCTGTATTTCGTGGCGGCCAAGACCGGCAGCGCGCGCCACGATATGAGCATGTTCATCGTCGAAAAAGGCACGCCAGGTTTCACCGTGGGCCGTGCGCTCAAGAAGACGGGCTGGCTGTCCAGCGACACCGCCGAGTTGGTGTTCGACAACGTGCACATCCCAGCCGATAACCTGCTGGGCGAGGAGGGCAAGGGCTTTTACTCGGTAATGAAAAACTTCCAGACCGAGCGCATCGCCCTGGGTGCCATGGCGGTGGGGCACTGCACGCAGGCGCTCAAGATCACCTTGGATTACGTGCGCCAGCGCCAGGCCTTCGGCGCCACGCTGTGGGAGCAGCAGACGATCCGCCAGCGCCTGTCCATGCTCGATGCCAAGACCCGCGCCGCACGGCAGTTCATGTACCACTGTGCCTGGAGCGTCACGCAGGGCAAAGACATCGTGCAGGAAGTGTCGATGTTGAAAGCATTGACCGGTGAGCTGGTCAACGAGGTGGTACAGACTTGCCAGCAGTTCCACGGCGGCATGGGCTTCATCCGCGAGACCGCGATTGAGCGGCTGTGGCGCGACGCGCGCGTGCTGGCGATCGGCGGCGGTGCGACCGAAGTCATGCTGGAAGAGGTTGCCAAAAGGTATTAACCATGAGTGACGTATTGGATGTTTCCCACCCCACGCCGCAGGTTGCGCGCGTGTGGCTCAACCGCCCCGAGGTGCGCAACGCCTTCAACGACGAGGTGATCGCTGCGCTGACCGCCACCTTCGCCGAGCTGGCCAAAGACGAGGCGCTGCGTGTGGTGGTGCTCGGTGCACACGGCAAGGCCTTTTGTGCGGGCGCCGACCTCAACTGGATGAAGGCCATGGCGGGCTACAGCTGGGAAGAAAACCGCGCCGATGCCCAGAAGCTGGCCGACATGCTCTGGACGCTGGATCAATGCCCGGTGCCCATCGTGGGCCGTATCCAGGGCGACTGTTATGCCGGCGGCATGGGGCTGGCGGCGGTGTGCGATGTGCTGGTGGCGGTCGAGGGCGCAACCTTCTGCTTGTCTGAAGCGCGACTGGGCTTGTTGCCCGCCACCATCAGCCCGTACGTGGTGCGTGCGATGGGGCAGAGCGCAGCGCGCCGCTACATGGTCACGGCCGAGCGCTTCAGCGCCACGCAAGCCCACGCCATGGGCATGGTGCACGAGCTGGCCACGCCCGAGACGTTGAACGAAAAAGTGGATGAGCTGGTGCGAACCCTGGTGGCCAACGGCCCGCAGGCCGCGCGCGCCTGCAAGCGGCTGGTGCAGGACGTGAGCGGCGTGCCGATCAACGAGGCCCTGCGCGCTGAGACTGCGCGCCGTATCGCCGACATCCGCGCCAGCGACGAAGGCCGCGAGGGTGTGCAGTCGTTTTTGAACAAGCGCCATCCGTCCTGGCTGGTGGGCTGATCCGCCAGCCGCCTGCCGCACAGAGACACCACCATGGAGCCCACCGATTCCAACCTGTGGCAACAGCTCGTGGCTTGGCTGCACGGGCTGGGCATCCACTTGGGCACCGGCGTGGTCAACGAGGTGGGCGCGCAGGTGGGGGCGGGTGTGTCGCAGGCGGCGAGTCAGCTGAACATGCCCAGCCTGCTCGCGCTGGCCGCCGCGCTCGGTTGGGCCAGTGGCTTCCGGCTCTATGCGGTGGTGTTTCTGGTGGGCGTCTCGGGCGCCTTGGACTGGATCGCGTTGCCCCCTGGCCTGCAGGTTTTGCAAAACCCGGCGCTGCTGATGGCCAGCGGTTTCATGCTGTTCATGGAATTCTTTGCCGACAAAATTCCAGGCGTCGACTCGCTGTGGGACATGCTCAACAGCGTGATCCGAATTCCCGCCGGTGCCGCCCTGGCCGCTGGCGCACTGGGTGCCGACAGCGCCACCATGGTCTTGGTTGGCGCGCTCCTGGGCGGTGGTCTTGCCGCCACCTCGCAGGCCGCCAAAACCACCACCCGCGCGGCCATCAACACCTCGCCCGAGCCGTTTTCCAACCTCGGTATGAGCCTGGTCGAAGACGGTCTGGTGGTCGGCGCGGTCTGGCTCGCCACCCAGCACCCGCTGGTGTTCGGTGTGCTGCTCGTGATCGTGGTGATCCTCATGTGGATCGTCACCTGGATGTTGTTCAAGTTCCTGCGCGTGGTGGTCCGCCGCCTGGGTGCGTTTTTCTCGGGCGGCGCACAAGGTGCGTGAAACCCCATTTTGTTCGGGCTGCGCTTGGTCCAAGCCCCCGCGCTGTTCTTTTGCTGGTCGTTGAAAGCTGAATATGTTCAAGAAAATCCTGATCGCCAACCGCGGTGAAATCGCCTGCCGGGTCGCCGCCACCGCGCGCCGCATGGGCGTGCGCACTGTGGCGGTTTATTCCGATGCCGATGCCCACGCCAAACACGTGGCCGCGTGTGACGAGGCGGTGCACATCGGTGGCAGCGCACCCAAGGAAAGTTACCTGCAATGGGAGCGCATCTTGCAGGCTGCAAAAGACACCGGGGCGCAAGCCATTCACCCGGGCTACGGTTTCCTGAGCGAGAACGATCCCTTTGCCGACGCTTGCGCAAAGGCGGGGCTGGTGTTCATCGGCCCGCCCTCCAGCGCCATCCTGGCCATGGGTTTGAAGGCCGAGTCCAAGCGCTTGATGGAAAAGGCCGGCGTCCCGCTGGTGCCGGGTTACCACGGTGCTGACCAAGACCCGGCCTTGCTGCAGCGCGAGGCCGACAGCATCGGTTACCCAGTGCTCATCAAAGCCAGCGCAGGCGGCGGTGGCAAGGGCATGCGTGCGGTGGACAAAGCCGAAGACTTTGCGGCCGCGCTGGCGAGCTGCCAGCGCGAGGCGCGCAACAGCTTTGGCAGCGACGCGGTGCTGGTCGAGAAATACGTGCAGCGCCCGCGCCACATTGAGATTCAGGTGTTTGGCGACACGCATGGCAACTGCGTCTACCTGTTCGAGCGCGACTGCTCGGTGCAGCGGCGCCACCAAAAGGTGCTGGAAGAGGCGCCAGCCCCAGGCATGACGCCCGAGCTGCGCGCGCAAATGGGCGCTGCTGCGGTGGCGGCGGCCCAGGCGGTGAACTACGTGGGCGCTGGCACGGTGGAGTTCATCGTGGAGCAGCCCGGTGGCTACGAGCGCCCGCAAGACATGCGTTTCTTTTTCATGGAGATGAACACGCGGCTGCAGGTGGAGCATCCTGTCACCGAAGCGATCACTGGGCTCGATCTGGTCGAGTGGCAACTGCGCGTGGCCTCGGGCGAACCGCTGCCGCTTAAACAGGAAGAGCTGCGCATCCACGGTCATGCGATCGAGGCGCGCATTTGCGCCGAGACGCCCGACAACCAGTTCCTGCCCGCCACCGGCCGGCTCGATGTGTACCGCAAGCCCGCCCATGTGAGCTTCGAAAGGGCGCAAGCCAACGGCCCGATGGCCGGTGTTCGCATCGACGACGGCGTGCGCGAGGGCGATGCCATCAGCCCGTTTTACGACTCGATGGTCGCCAAGCTCATCGTGCACGGTGCCACCCGCGCCGAAGCGCTGGCCAAGCTCGACGCCGCGCTCGCCGCCACCCGCATCGTCGGCCTGTCGACCAATGTGCAGTTCCTGCGCCATGTGGCCGCCAGCGCATCGTTTACCCAAGCGGAGCTGGACACCGCGCTGATCCCGCGCGAAGCGGAAGTGGTGTTCCAGCAAGACCGTGTGGGGCGCCCGCTTGCTGTTGCCGCCGCTGTGGCGCAGACGCTGCTCGCCGAGCGGGCGCTGGAATCGGGTGACCCGTTTTCGCGCCGCGACGGCTGGCGCCCGTTTGGCCTCACCGTGCGCCGCTTCGACTTTGAATACCAGGGCGAGTCGTTGCAAGCACAGCTCACGTATTTGCACGACGGCGCTTTGCAGCTCGCAGTGGGCGATGTCACCGGCGCACTGGTTTTCAGCGCACTGCCGACCGACAGCGGCACCCGCATCGACCTGCAATTCAACGGCCAGCGCCAGATGGTGCAGACCTGGCAGCACGATGAACTGGTGCATGTGTTCTGTGACCTGGGCGCCACCGTGATCACCGAGATCGACGCGCTGGCCCACGCCGGTGAGGCACCAGCCGAGGGCGGGCGCCTGACCGCGCCGATGCCGGGCAAGGTGGTGTCGTTCGCAGTCAAAGCGGGCGATGCTGTGAAGAAAGGTCAACCACTCGCGGTGATGGAGGCGATGAAAATGGAGCACACCATCGCCGCCCCGGCCGATGGCACGGTGGACGAGCTGCTGTACGCACCCGGCGATCAGGTGGCCGAGGGGGCGGAGTTGCTCAAGATCACCGTCGCCGCTGCCGCCACCGCAGCTGCATCCGCGTGACAGTGGGCCGCTTGCCTTCGCCGTAAGCTCGTGGCCATGAACATCACTTTTTGTTGTACCGACACCAAGGAAGAGCCCTGGCTGGACGGCTTGCGCCTCGCATTCCCGCAAGCGACGGTGGACGTCTGGAAGCCCGGCGCTCCGGCTGCTGACTACGCAGTTGTCTGGGCGCCACCCCAACAATTTCTCGATGAGCAGCCGCGCCTCAAAGCCCTGTTCAACATCGGCGCCGGTGTCGATGCGCTGCTGCAACTCAAGCTGCCGCCCGCCACGCGCATCGTGCGGCTGGACGACGCGGGCATGTCGGTACAGATGGCCGAGTACGTGTGCCACGCGGTGATCCGCCACTTCCGCGAGTTTGGTGGCTACGAGCGCGATGTGGCGGCCGGCAAATGGTCTTTTCGCAAGCCACACAGCCGCGCGGATTTCCCAATCGGTGTGCTGGGCTTGGGCGTGCTGGGCGAGCGGGTGGCACGGGCGCTTCGCGTGTTCGAGTTCCCGGTGCATGGCTGGAGCCGCAGCGCCAAGACGGTTGAGGGCGTGGTTTGCTACAGCGGGCCGGAACAGCTGAACAGTTTTCTGGGCCAATGCCGCGTGCTGGTCAACCTGCTGCCGCTCACGCCCGAAACGCGCGACATCTTGAACCGCGACACGCTGTCCCGATTGCAACCCGGTGGCTATCTGATCAACGTGGCGCGCGGCGCCCATCTGGTTGATGACGACCTGATTGCGCTGCTCGACAGCGGTCACCTCGCCGGCGCTACGCTCGATGTGTTCCGCACCGAGCCGCTGCCCGCTGACCACCCGTTCTGGCAACACCCAAAGATCCAGGTCACACCGCACACCTCGGCGCGCACCCTACGCAGCGAAAGCATCGCGCAGATTGCGGGCAAGATCCGCGCGCTGGAGCGTGGTGAGGCGGTGGTGGGTGTCGTGGACCCGGTACGTGGCTATTGAACGCGGGCGGCATGGTGTGTTCGTGTCACCGGCCTCCATCCCGTAACGAACGGTCTGAGACAAAAAATCGGAATGTTAATCGAAGTCAAAATGGCTTCACTTGTAGCTTTTTCGGCTACATTGTTCGCCATGCTGATCGACCTCCTCTTGGGTGACTACCGAAAAAAGGTGCTGAGCCAGTTGCTGCTGCACCCCGATGAGGATTACCACGTGCGCGAACTCGCCCGACTCACTGGCACGGCGCCTGGCAGTCTGCACAAAGAGCTGTCCAAGCTCGCAGCCGCCGGACTGTTGCTGCGCAAAGAGCAAGGCAACCAAGTGCGTTACCAAGCCAACCGCCGGTGTCCTGTGTTCCCCGAGTTGGCCAGCCTGCTGCGCAAAACCACCGGCGCCGCCGAGTTATTGACGCTGGCGCTGGCACCGCTACAGCCCGCGCTGGCGCTCATCTTCGGCTCGGTGGCTCGTGGCACCGAAACCGCCGCCAGCGATGTGGATGTGCTGGTCATCACCGAGCGCGGCTTTGGTGAGGTGGTGCGCGCGCTGTATGGCGCACAAACCACACTCGGCCGCGAAATCAACCCGGTTGTCTACACCCCGGCCGAGTTGCAAGCCCAGGTGGCTGAGCAAGTACCGTTTGTGGTGAACCTGCTCGCCGGCCCGCATATTTTTCTGAACGGAGCCGCCGATGACCTTAGCCAACTTGCTGTCCATCCAGCGCCTGCAAGCCTTTGAAGCTTCGTCCCAGGGCGTGCAGCGCCTGCTGGCCGCCGCCGAGCGCAACCTGGCCGACGCGCAACTGCAAGCGCTGAGCCGCGAAAACCGCTTTGACGCCGCCTACAAGTGCATCCTCCAGTGCGCCATGCTGGGCCTCTGGGCGCGGGGCTACCGCACCCCCACCAGCCAGCCTGGCCACCACCAGACCACGCTGCAAGCCCTGCCGCTCACCATGGGCCTGCCCAATGACGTGATCATCGTGCTCGATGCCCTGCGCAAGCAACGCAACCAAAACGACTACGAAGGCGAGCCGGTGAGCCCGGCTGTTGTCACCGAATGCATCCATCAGGCGCAAAGCCTGTTAGCCCACACCCGCCAGTTCCTGCAAGTCCAGTTCCCGCACTTGCTGAAGCAAGCCCATGCTTGACGCCCCAACCAAAAAACGCATCGACGATTGCCGCGACATCCTCGTGGGAAAGGTGCCCGACCCGAAATCGCAGGTCGAGCAAATCACCATCGCGCTCATTTACAAGTTCATGGACGACATGGACGCCGAGGCCGAAGAGCTCAGCGTCCAGCGCAGCTTCTTCACCGCCGAATACGCCCGCTTCGGCTGGCCCCAGTTCATGGCGCCCGGCATGGGTGGCTTTGAAGTGCTGGCGCTCTACAGCGCCGCCATCCAGAGCATGCGGCTCAACCCAGGGGTTCCCGAGCTGTTTCGCGACATCTTCAAAAACGCCTACCTGCCCTACCGCGACCCCGAAACCCTCAAGAGCTTTCTGAAAGAGATCAACGGTTTCAGCTGCGACCACTCCGAGCGGCTGGGCGATGCGTTTGAGTATTTGCTGAGCGTCTTGGGCAGCCAGGGCGACGCGGGCCAGTTTCGTACCCCGCGCCACATCATCGACTTCATGGACGCCGTGATGGACCCGCAAAAGAACGACACCATCCTCGACCCCGCCTGCGGCACCGCCTGCGGCACCGCCGGTTTTCTCATCTCGGCGTGGAAGCACATCCTCAAAGCCAACAGCTCGCCCGAAGCCAAAGTGCGGGGCGACCGCCTCACGCCCGACGAGCGCTCCCGCCTTGCCGGCAGCATCAAGGGCCACGACATCTCGCCCGACATGGTGCGGCTCTCGCTGGTCAACCTGTATCTGCACGGCTTCGCCGACCCGCACATCGTTGAGTACGACACCCTCACGCAAGCCGACAAGTGGAACGAGCTGGCCGATGTGATCCTGGCCAACCCGCCGTTCATGACCCGCGGTATCAAGCCGCACAAGCGCTTCCCAGTCCAAGCCAACCGCAGCGAAGTGCTGTTTGTCGATTGCATGGCCGAGCACCTCACAGACACCGGCCGCGCTGCCATCGTCGTGCCTGAAGGCATCATTTTCCAGAACAGTACCGCCTACAAAGCCCTGCAAAACATGCTGGTCAGCGGCGTGAAGACCAGCATCCTCATCTTGGACAAACTCTGCTGCGTCTTGCGGGCGAACAAAGAGACAAATAAGTCGCAGTGGGTGGATGCTGTGTTCATGAATCTGACCACCGATCAGATTCGTGACTTTCTCGTCCCTGTTCCCGACCTCCCCGCCCAACGCGCCATCGTCGCGAAAATTGATGCTGAACAGGCCCTGGTGAACGCCAACCGCGAACCCATCCGCCGCATGGAAGCCAAGATCAAAGTCGCCATCGACCGCGTGTGGGGAGCCGCATGACGACCCTATCAACGCCCGCCACGCCCGCCTTGACCGCGCTATCCGGCCTGGTCGATGCCCTGCGCGGTTTCATCCAAGAAGGCCGCCAGCAGGCACTGCGCGCTGTGGACATGGTGCAGGTCCAAACCTGCTGGGAAGTGGGGCGGCACATTGTGGATTTTGAGCGGGGCGGTCAGGCCCGCGCCGCTTACGGCAAACGCCTGTTGCCCGACTTGGCCCAAGCCCTGACGCGGGAGTTTGGCCGGGGCTTTGATGCCACCAATCTGCGGCACATGCGCGGTTTCTTCCAGGCTTTTCCAATTCGCGACGCACTGCGTCGCGAATTGAGCTGGACGCACTACCGCCTGCTGCTGCGCGTTGCCAGCCCCGAGGCGCGGCAGTGGTGCATGACCGAAGCCGCCACGCAAAACTGGAGCTCCCGCGCGCTGGAGCGGCAAATGGGCACGCTGTATTTCGAGCGCCTGCTGCTCAGTGGCGACAAGGCCACCGTGACCGCCGAGGCCGCAACCAACGTAGCGGCCTTGCCGCCAACGCCCCGCAGCTTTGTGCGCGATCCGGTAATGCTGGAATTTTTGGGTTTTCCCGGCGCAGGCAAGTTGCTCGAATCGGGCTTGGAGCAAGCCTTGATGGACAAGCTGCAGGCCTTTTTGCTGGAGCTGGGCAAGGGCTTTGCCTTTGTGGCGCGCCAGCAGCGCATCAGCACCGAGTCGCAAGACTTCTACATCGACCTGGTGTTTTACAACTACCTGCTGAAGTGCTTTGTGCTGGTTGAGCTGAAAACCCGCAAGCTCACACACCAGGACATTGGTCAGATGGACATGTATGTGCGCATGTACGACGACCTCAAGTGCGGCGAGGGCGACAACCCGACGGTGGGCATTTTGTTGTGCGAGCACAAAGACGAGTCGGTGGTGCGCTACTCGGTTCTGCACGACAGCGCCCAGCTGTTTGCCAGCAAGTACCGGCTGGTTTTGCCGTCAGAAGAGGAGCTGCGCCAAAAAATTGGGCAGGAACGCGCGGCGATTGAGGTGGCGAACCAGCTGCAAACCAAAGCCGAAGAATGACCCAGCCAGAAGCGACTGCCCGCAACCAGCGCGAATGCAACCGCTGAACGCAAACCAGAATCGAGATCGCCACGGGTGGCGTTTGCCTAACTGAACAACCGAAGAAACCAACATGACAAGCCTTCACAACCTCCCCACCCGAGTCAAACTCGTCGACGTCGGCCCGCGCGACGGGCTGCAAAACGAAAAGCAGCCCGTTCCCGCTGCGGTCAAGATCGAGCTGGTGCACCGCCTGCAAGCCGCTGGCCTGAAAGAGATTGAGGTCACGAGCTATGTGAGCCCGAAGTGGGTGCCGCAGATGGCCGACAACCACGCCGTGATGCAAGGCATAGAGCGCCAGCCCGGCGTGCGCTATTCGGTGCTCACACCCAACCTCAAGGGCTTCGAAGCGGCGCTGCTGGACAAGCCAGACGAGATTGTGGTGTTCGGCGCGGCCAGCGAGGCCTTCAGCCAGAAGAACATCAACTGCTCGATCGCAGAGAGCATCGAGCGCTTTGCGCCGGTGGTGGCTGCTGCCAAGGCGGCGGGCATTTATGTGCGCGGTGCCATGAGCTGCACCGTGGGCTGCCCTTACGAGGGCGAAGTACCGCCCGAGCGGGTGGCGTATCTCGCGGGGCTGATGGCGGGCATTGGCGTGCAGCACGTTGGCGTTGCCGACACGATTGGGGTGGGCACTCCGCGCAAGGTGCAAGCCGCCATCGAGGCCACGTTGAAGCACTTCGCGTTGGACGACATTTCGGGCCATTTCCACGACACCTACGGCCAGGCGCTGGCCAACACGCTGGCCGCGCTGGAGCTGGGTGTCTGGCAGTTCGACACCTCGGTCGCTGGCCTGGGCGGTTGCCCTTACGCGAAGGGCGCGACCGGCAACGTGGCGACCGAAGACGTGGTCTATCTGCTGCACGGCATGGGCATTGAGACTGGCATTGATCTCGATGCGCTGGTGGATGCTGGCGCCTGGATCAGCGAGCAACTGGGCCGACCGAGCGGCTCGCGCGTAGGCCGCGCGCTGCTGGCCAAGCGGGCGGCTTGAGATGGACGCGCATGTCTGGTGGGCGTTTTTCGCGGCGTCCTGGCTGATCTCGCTTTCGCCCGGCTCGGCGGCGGTGCTGTCGATGGGGCACGGCCTGGCTTATGGTTTGCGCGCCACCAGCGTCTCAATCGCCGGCATGGGCCTGGGGCTGGCGCTGGTGTTGCTGGTGGCGGGCGGGGGTGTGGGTGCGTTGTTGCTGGCCTCGGCCACCGCGTTCACCGTGGTGAAGGTGCTGGGCGCGGGCTATCTGATTTGGTTGGGCTGGCAGCAGTGGCGTGCGCCGGTGTCGGAACCCAAACTGCCCATGGACGAGGCGATCCGGTCGACCAATGCCTTGATGGCCTTGAACACGGGCGTGCCCAGCGCGCGCGAGCGCTTCACCATCGGCTTTCTGACCAACGCCACCAACCCCAAGGGCATCGTCTTCATGGTCGCAGTGCTGCCGCAATTCATTGCTCCAAACCGCCCGCTTTGGCTGCAACTGGTGCTGCTGCTTGTGACCTCGGTGGCGGTGGAGGTGTTCGTGATGCACGGCTATGCGTTCCTCGCCTCGCGCGCCCAACGCTGGCTGGCCACGGCGCGCGCACGCCGAGCGCAAAACCGCGTGTTCGGCGGCGTGCTGATGGCGATGGGCGCGAGCCTGCTGCTCGTGAAGCGCGCGGCGGGCTGACCCAGCGCGCGATGCGGGTGTTGTGCCGTCGCTACCATTGGCGCCCATGACAAATCCCGTGTTGACGCCCGCCACCGAACGCCCCGCCGGTCTGCAGCGCGTCGCCGATGCACTCGCCGCCGCTGGCCATCCCCATGCGCCGGTGATGCTCAGCGACGCCGCACGCACCGCTCAGCAGGCGGCCGACGCGCTGAGCGTGGCGCTGGGCCAGATCGCCAAGAGCATCATTTTTCGCCGCAAAAACCACCCCAGCGGCGATGACGCGGCGGTGCTGGTCATCACCTCGGGCGATTTGCGGGTCGACGAGAAAAAGGTGCAGGCCATCGTCTGCGCCGAAGGCGGCAAGCTGGGCCGGGCAGATGCCGAGTTTGTCAAGGCCAAGACCGGGTTTTCCATCGGTGGCGTTTCGCCGCTGGCCCACACCACCGAGCCCGTCACCCTGATCGACCGCGAGCTGTTCCGCTTCGCCACCATCTGGGCCGCCGCTGGCCATCCGAACGGCGTGTTCCGCCTCACCCCTGCCGAGCTGCAGGCGCTCACCGGCGCCCCTGTGCACGACGTTACCGAAAGTCCCCCCGCATGACACCCCTGATCAATCTGAACGATGCCCTGGCCGACCACAGCGGCCCCGGCGTGCCCTCGCCCTGCGTGACGATTTGTGAGCTGGACGAGCAGCAGGGGCGTTGCAAGGGCTGCTACCGCTTGCTGCATGAAATCGGGGCCTGGGGGTATCTGAGCGACGCCGACAAGCGCGATGTCTGGGGCCTCATCGAAGCACGCCAGCTGGCGTCGGCAGGCTGACCACGCCATGAGCGATCCCGCAGAATCCGCCGATCCCGCGTTGCACGAGATCCGGTTTTTCTACGACCCGATCTCGCCTTACGCCCATCTCGCCTTCGAGCGCCTGCCCGAAGCGCTCATGGGCCACAGCGTGCAGGTTCGTTACCAACCGGTGTTGTTCGCCGCGCTGCTCAAGGCCCACGGTCAGCTCGGCCCGGCAGAAATCGCAGGCAAGCGCGAGTGGACCTACCGCCAGGCGAGCTGGCTGGCGCACCACCACAGCGTGCTGCTGGATCTGCCAGCCGAGCACCCGTTCAACCCGTTGATGCTGCTGCGCCTGGGGCTTTGCTGTGCCACCGACGAGGCGCCGGGCGAGACCAGCCGTTGGGTCACCGAGCAGCTGATGCACCATGTTTGGCGTGGCGGCCACAGCGCCACCGATCCGCAGCGGCTGGCCGATTTGCAAGCGCGGCTGCAAGACCACATGGCGCAGCGCGGGCGGTCGTGGCTTGCGCCTGACAGCGACGCGGTGAAACTCCGGCTGCGCAGCAACACCGAGCAAGCGCTGGCACTCGGCCTGTTTGGCGTGCCCTCACTGGTGCTGGGCGAGCGCGTGTTTTGGGGCCAAGACGCGCTCCCCATGCTGCGCGCCTGCCTTGATGGCGATGCCTGGTTTGACGGCCCGGTCTGGGACGCGGCGAGCCTGCTGCCGATTGGCGTCCAGCGAAACCGCTGAGTCAGAAGCCCGGCAGGCTGTGGTCGACTGACAGCCGACGCTCCCCATGTCCGGCAAGCTCCTGAAGCTCACCAGCCCAGATCGCTCGCCCACCCGGCGTAGGGCTTGGGCGGCGGCGGGGCGTAGTCGCCCAGCGGGCTGGTGCGCAGCTTGAGGGCCACCAGCGATTCGGCCAGCTTCACCGCCACGCTCACCCCGTCGATCACTGGCACGCCCAGGCGCTGTGACAGCTCAGCGCACAAGGGCGCCATGCCCGCACAGCCGAGCACGATCGCACCGCTGCCATCGCGTGCCAACGCGTCGCGGGCCGCGTGCTCGATGCGGCTGGTGGTCGCTTCGGTGGCGTGTTCGAGATCCAGCACCGGAATGTCCGTGCCGTGCACACCCCGGCAATGGCGCTCGAAACCGTAGCGCTGCAGCAGCCGCTCGGCAGTGATGCAGGTGCGGCTCAGCGTGGTCACCACCGAAAAGCTGGTGGCCAGCAGCGTGGCAGCGTGAAAGGCAGCCTCGGCCACGCCGACCACCGGCGCGCCGGTGGCTTCGCGGGCTGCGTCCAGCCCCGGATCGCCAAAACAGGCGATTACCACCGCGTCGGGTTGCCAGGCCAGCGCCAGACGCACCTGCTCGGCCACGCCTGCGGCGGCAAACGCCTCGTCGTAATGGCATTCGATGGAGGCTGGTCCAAAAGAGGGCTGCACGGCGACCACCTCGGTGCCCGGCCCCGCCACCGCGCGCGCTGCCTGCCCGATCGCGCTGGTCATGGCGCTGGAGGTGTTGGGGTTGATCAGCAGCAGCTTCATGTGGCCTCCTTTTGGATAGCACCACAGCGGTGCTTTTTGTTTACAAAAAGTTCGGCTATGCGCCATTTTTGGGCATCAACGCACCACAGACGATGCGCGCTGGCAGCCGAACTTTCCCTAATAAATTGCCAAAAGTCCAGATATATCATGGATTCGCAGCGTGACGCCCGGTGCTTTGAAAAAACCGAGCAGCCACAGCTGGCACGGCGATTGCATACAAAAAAATGCCAAGTTATTGAAATGCCTGGGTTGAGCTGTCCGCAACAAACGACCACGGCCCAAGTCTTTGCTTACCGGGCAACCTCACTGTTAATCAACCTTTGGAGTCTTGATGAAAACCCTGTCCACCTCCGTGTCCCCCAAGCCCCGGGCCCTGGGCCTGGCGCTGTCCGCCGGCCTTTTGATGACGCTGGCCTCGCCAGCGGTGCTGGCCCAGGAAAAGGTGCTGCGCATCGCGATGACCGCCGCTGACATTCCGCGAACGCTTGGCCAGCCCGACCAGGGTTTTGAGGGCAACCGATTCACCGGCATTCCGCTGTACGACTCACTCACCCAGTGGGACTTGTCGCGCGCGGATGCCCCCAGTGTGTTGATTCCGGGCCTGGCGCTGTCGTGGTCGGTGGGTGCACAAGACAAGACCAAATGGACTTTCAAGCTGCGCCCCGGCGTGAAGTTCCACGACGGCTCGGCTTTCAACGCCGATGCCGTGGTCTGGAACGTGCAGAAGGTGCTCGACAAAGACGCTCTGCATTTCGACGCCAGCCAGGTCGGCGTGACCGCGTCGCGCATGCCCACCCTGCGCTCGGCGCGCAAGATCGACGAGTTGACAGTGGAGCTCACCAGCAGCGAGCCCGATGCCTTTTTGCCGCTGAACCTCACCAACCTGTTCATGGCCTCGCCCGCCCATTGGCAAAAGAAGTTCGACGCTGCCGCTGGCGCCACGCCGGCCGACAAATCCAAGGCCGCCTGGACCGCGTTCGCAGCCGATGCCTCTGGCAGTGGTCCGTTCAAGATGGCCCGCTTTCTGCCACGCGAGCGGCTGGAGCTGGTGGCCAACAAAACCTACTGGGACCCCAAGCGCACCACCAAGCTCGACCGCGTGGTGATGATCCCCATGCCCGAGGCCAACGCCCGCACCGCAGCGCTGCTTTCGGGCCAGGTGGACTGGATCGAGGCCCCATCGCCCGATGTCATTCCCCAGATCACCCAGCGCGGCTTCAAGATGTACAGCAACGCCCAGCCGCACGTCTGGCCCTGGCAGCTCTCGTTTGTTGAAGGGTCACCTTGGCTGGACAAGCGGGTGCGCCACGCCGCCAATTTGTGCGTTGACCGGGAAGGCTTGAAGACCCTGCTGGGCGGCATGATGGCCGTGCCCAAGGGCACGGTGCCACCCGGCCACCCATGGTGGGGCAACCCCAAGTTCGACATCAAGTACGACGTGAAGGCCGCGCAGGCGTTGATGACGCAGGCCGGCTTCTCGGCGGCCAAGCCAATGAAGGCCAAGGTGCAAATCTCTGCATCGGGCTCCGGCCAGATGCAGCCCTTGCCGATGAACGAGTTCGTGCAGCAGTCGCTCAAGCAATGCTTCATTGACGTGGAGTTCGACGTGATCGAGTGGAACACCCTGTTCACCAACTGGCGCAAAGGCGCCAAGGACCCGTCGGCCAACGGCGCCCACGCGACCAACGTGAGCTACGCCGCGATGGACCCGTTCTTCGCCATGGTGCGTTTCACCAGCACCAAGACCTTCCCGCCGGTTTCCAACAACTGGGGCTACTTCGGCAATCCCGAGTTCGACAAGCTGATCGCCGATGCGCGCACCAGCTTTGAGGACAAGGCACGCGATGAGGCCCTGGCCAAGCTGCACGCGCGCATCGTGGAAGAGGCGCCCTTCGTGTGGATCGCCCATGACGTGGGACCGCGCGCCATGAGCGCCAAGGTCAAGGGCGTGGTGCAGCCGCGCAGCTGGTTCATCGACATCGCCACGATGTCGGTCGACTGACCCACCCGAGCCACCCGAGCCACCCCGGCAGCCCGCCCTGCGGCTGCTGTCGGGGCCTCATTTTTATTTATCCTGAGCCCTCACACACTCCACCGCCATGCTGAGTTTTCTGCTGCGCCGAGTGATTTACACCTTGCCCATCATGTTGGGTGTGGCGCTGGTCTGTTTTGCTCTGGTGCATGTGTCGCCCGGCGACCCGTTGGTCTCCATCTTGCCGCCCGATGCCTCCGCTGAGCTGCAGGCGCAGTTGTTGGAGCTTTACGGCTTCAACCGCTCCTACCCGGAGCAGTTTGTGAGCTGGGTCTGGCGTGCGGTGCAAGGCGATCTTGGTACCTCGATTGCCTCGGGGCGCGCGGTGTCGGAAGAAGTGGGTCGTGCGGTGGTCAACACACTGCGGCTGGCGGTGCTGGCCACGGTGATCGGCTTCGTGCTCGGCTGCCTGTTCGGCTTCGTCGCTGGCTACTTCCAGAATTCGTGGCTGGACAAGGCCGCGTCGCTCACCTCGGTGCTGGGCGTGAGCGTGCCCCACTACTGGCTGGGCATGGTGCTGGTGATCGTGTTCTCGTCGTGGCTGATGTGGCTGCCGCCGGGCGGCGCTGGCCCCGGTGGGTCAAGTGAATGGACCTGGGACTGGGAGCACATCAAACACATGATCCTGCCCGCGCTCACCATGAGCGTGATCCCGATGGGCATCATCTCGCGTACCGTGCGCGCGCTGGTCGCCGACATCCTGGCGCAGGAATTCATCGTTGGCCTGCGCGCCAAAGGGCTGACCGATCTTGGCGTGTTCTTCCATGTGGTGAAGAACGCGGCGCCCACCGCGCTGGCGGTCATGGGGCTGCAGCTGGGCTATTTGCTGGGCGGCTCGATCCTGATCGAAACCGTGTTTTCCTGGCCGGGCACCGGCTTCCTGCTGAACTCTGCCATCTTCCAGCGCGATCTGCCGCTGCTGCAGGGAACGATCCTCGTGCTCGCCATGTTTTTTGTGGTGCTCAACCTGGTGGTTGACGTGATCCAGACCCTGCTCGATCCGCGCATCGCGCGCTGAATACCGTCTTGCCATGATCAACATCGCCATTGACCCCACCCGCGTACCCGCCCCGGTCTTTGATCGCTCGCCAGGCTACTGGCGCACCGTGGCCAGTCGGCTGGCCCGCGACCGGGTCGCCATGGGGGCTGCGCTGGTGGTGCTGCTGCTGTTGCTGATGGCGGTGTTTGGGCCTTGGCTGGCGCCAGCCGATCCCTACGCCTCGTCGATGCTCAAGCGACTCAAGCCGATCGGTTTTGAAGGGCACCCCCTGGGCACCGACGAACTGGGGCGCGACATGTTGTCGCGGCTCATCGTGGGCGCACGTTTGTCGCTGTTCATCGGCATTGCGCCGGTGGTGCTGGCCTTCTTCATCGGCTCTTTCATCGGCATCACGGCCGGCTACGCGGGTGGCCCGCTCAACACCGTGATGATGCGCACCATCGATGTGTTTTATGCCTTCCCTTCGGTGCTGCTGGCGATCGCCTTGTCGGGCGCGCTGGGCGCGGGCATCACCAACTCGCTGATCTCGCTGACCATCGTGTTCATCCCCCCGATTGCCCGGGTGGCGGAGAGCGTGACCACGCAGATCCGCAGCCGCGATTTCGTCGATGCCGCGCGGGCCTCCGGCGCCAACGCGTTCACCATCGTCCGCGTGCATGTGCTGGGCAACGTGCTGGGCCCGATCTTTGTCTATTCCACCAGCCTGATCGCGGTGGCCATGATTTTGGCCTCGGGCTTGAGTTTTCTGGGTCTCGGCGTGAAGCCACCCGAGCCCGAGTGGGGCCTGATGCTCAACACCTTGCGCACGGCCATCTATGTGCAGCCCTGGATCGCGGCCTTGCCAGGCGTGATGATTTTTGCCACCTCGATCGCCTTCAACCTCCTGGCCGACGGCTTGCGCTCGGCGATGGAAATCAAACAGTGAGCACACCATGCCCCTGAGCACCCCCGATCTCGGTGGACCTGCGCAACCGTTGTTGAGCGTGCGCGGTCTGGTCAAGCACTTCCCGCTCAAAAAGGACGTGTTCGGCCGTGGCGGCGGCGTGGTGCGCGCGGTCGATGGTGTGGACTTCGACGTCTTCAAAGGCGAGACGCTGGGCGTGGTGGGCGAATCCGGTTGCGGCAAATCCACCACCGCGCGCCTGCTCATGCAGCTGACCGTGGCCGATCGCGGCGAGATGGTGTTCGATGGCGAGACGGTGGGCGGCCCGCGCATGGGCTTGAAAGACTTTCGTCGCCAGGCGCAGATGGTGTTCCAGGACAGCTACGCCTCGCTCAACCCGAGACTCACGATGGAAGACTCGATTGCGTTTGCACCGCAGGTGCACGGCCTGCCGCGTGGGCAAGCCATCGAGCGAGCGCGCGACCTGCTGGCCAGGGTCGGCCTGGAGCCGAAGCGCTTTGCGGCACGCTATCCGCACGAGCTCTCAGGCGGACAGCGCCAGCGGGTCAACATTGCCCGCGCTCTGGCGCTGCAGTCGCGCCTGATCATTCTTGACGAAGCGGTGTCTGCGCTCGACAAGTCGGTCGAAGCCCAGGTGTTGAATCTGCTGCTCGACCTCAAGGACGAGATGGGCCTGACCTTCATCTTCATCAGCCACGATCTCAACGTGGTGCGCTACATCAGTGACCGGGTGATGGTGATGTACCTCGGTCAGGTGGTGGAGATTGGCGACAGCGAAACCCTGTTCAATCATCCTGCCCATCCCTACACCCAAGCGCTGCTGTCGTCCATTCCGTCGATGGATCCGGATCACCGCACCGAGGAACCGCCGCTGGCGGGCGATCCGCCCAACCCGATCAACCCGCCATCGGGCTGCCGCTTCCATCCGCGGTGTGTGCATGCGCAGCCCGTGTGCGCTGAGCGCGCGCCGGTGCTTGGCGCGGCGCCGCATGGCCAACTTGCTGCCTGCTGGATGCAGGTGGCGGGCAGCGGGCACACCGCCGCACCCCGCCGCGAGGAGGCCATGGCATGAGCGAACGCAACGAAGCACCGCCCTATGTCGACGTGCGCAACCTGCGCGTCACCTTCACCGGCGGCGCCAAGCCGGTCCAGGCGGTTAACGGCGTGGATCTGCGCGTGGGTCGCGGCGAGGTGTTGGCCCTCATCGGCGAATCGGGTTCCGGCAAGAGCGTGACGCTGCGCAGCCTGCTGCGCCTGCACCCCGAGCGGCGCAGCCGCATCGAGGGCACGGTGCGCGTCGGCGAGGTGGACGTGTTGTCGCTGTCGCCCCGCCAGCTGGCCGACTACCGCGGGCGCGTGGCATCCATGATTTTTCAGGAGCCCTTGCTGGCGCTCGACCCGGTTTATTCGGTGGGCCAGCAGATCACCGAGGCCATCCGCCGCCACGAGCCTGTGAGCGCCGCTGAAGCGCAGCAGCGCGCCCTGGCGCTTTTCGAGCGGGTGCGCATTCCCAGCCCCGAGCGGCGGCTGGCGGCCTACCCACACGAGATGTCGGGCGGCATGCGCCAGCGCGCGATGATCGCCCTGGCGCTGGCCTGCAAGCCGCAGCTGCTGCTGGCCGACGAGCCGACCACCGCGCTGGACGCCACGGTGCAAATTCAAATTTTGCTACTGTTGCGCGAGTTGCAGCGCGAGCTTGGCTTGTCGGTGATCTTCGTGACCCACGACATCGGCGCGGCAGTGGAAGTGGCCGACCGGATCGCGGTGATGTACGCGGGTCGCATCGTGGAAGAGGGCCCGGTGGGCACGCTGATGCGCGAGCCGCGTCACCCGTACACGCTGGCGCTGCTCAAGAGCCGGGCCAGCGGCGCCCTGGCCAAGGGAACGCGGCTGGACACCATCGCCGGCTCGCCGCCCGATCTCACCGCCTTGCCAGCGGGTTGTGCGTTCGCCGAGCGCTGCCGCTGGGCACAAGCGGCCTGCCGCACCACCCAGCCTGAGGTGACCTGGTTGCGCGCCGACCACGCGGTGCGCTGCCTCCGCGTCTCTGAGACCTCCGACTTCACCGCTTCGTCCTGATCTGTCCACCATGACCACCCGCCACACCGACATGCTCCACGACCCCGCACACGCCTTCATGCCCTATCCACAGGCGCCCGTGCCGCACGCTGCCACCGGATCGCTCACCGGTCTGGGCTTTGGCGTGAAAGATCTGTTCCACATCGCCGGTTACCCCACCAGCGGCGGCCAGCCACTGCTGCTGGCTTTGCTCGGTGTGCAATCGCACACGGCGCCCACGGTGCAGCGCCTGCTCGATGCGGGCGCGCGCTTCGTGGGCAAGACGGTGACCGATGAACTGGCGTTTTCCATGAACGGCCAGAACGCCCACTTTGGCTCGCCCATCAACGGTGCTGCGCCCGAGCGCATCACCGGCGGCTCTTCGTCTGGGTCGGCGTCTGCCGTGTCGCACGGTCTGTGTGACTTCGCGCTGGGCACCGATACCGGCGGCTCCGTGCGCGCGCCTGCCAGCCATTGCGGCCTGGTCGGTCTGCGGCCCACCCACGGTCGGGTGTCGCTGGCCAGCGCGCTTGATCTGTCCCCCAGTCTGGACACCTGCGGCTGGTTTGCGCGCGATGTGCCGACCTTTGCGCGGGTCGCCGATGTGCTGCTCGGTGAGGACGCGCACCCCCTGCCCGAACAGGTGCGTCTGCTGGCCCCGACGGACCTGTGGGCCTTGGCCACGCCACCGGCCAAGAAAGCGCTGGCATCCGCGCGTCTGCAGGTGGAAGCGGTGCTCGGGCCGGCTGGCCGTGCCCAGGTGGTGCTGGAGGATCTGGATGCGATGTACTGGCACTTTCGCCACATACAAAGCTTCGAAGCCTGGCAGGTGGACGGTGGCTTCATCCGTCGCTTTGCGCCGCCGTTGGGCCCTGGTGTGGCCGAGCGCTTCGCCTGGAGCGCTGGCGTGACCGATGCCCAGGTCGCAGCGGGTCGGCTTTTCCGCGACCGTTTCCGTCAGCACCTGAGCGATCTGCTGGGCCACGACGGGGTGCTGCTGATGCCCACCATGCCCGACGTGGCACCGCGCCGGGACGCGCCTGAGGCGGCGCTGGAGGACTACCGCAACCGGGCCATCCGGCTGCTCTGCGCGTCGGGCCTCTCTGGTTTTCCTCAGCTCAGTCTGCCGCTGGCCAAGCGCGACGGCGCGCCGCTAGGCATCTCGCTGCTGGGACCAGCCGGCAGCGACCGCAGCCTGGTGCGCCTGGCCGAGCGCATCGTCACAGCCGCTGACTGACGCCGATGTGCGCATCCCACCGCAGCGCAACCGCATGCGGTAGCGCACATTCCTCGCAGTCCACCGCCGCACCGCTGCGCTCAATCACCAAAAAATCCCCGGCGTCCACGGCAATCAGCGGGTGGTGCCACACGCCGGGCCGCAGCGTTATGCCTTGTTGCCCGGTGACGAGGAACGCGGCCAGGGTGGATGCATCGGGCGAGTCACCACCGAGCGCCACCAGGGCAATGCAGCGCGCGCCGGTGAGCGGTACAAAACTCTGTGAGCCCAGGCGGTGCCGCTCCAGCGTCCGCCATGGGCCTTCGACCTCACGCGCCTGCGCCCGAAACACCGCCAGCGCAGGGCGGCCCTGCTCCGACCACAGCGCCAGGCCCGCTGGCAGATCGACGCGCTGGCTGGTGCCGGCGTTGATGGTCTGCCCGGCATCGCCCGCCCAACACAAGGCTTCGCCATATGGCGCAAAGGCGTCGATGGTCAGCGGTTGGATCGGCAGGCTGCGTATCGTGGTGGATGTCATGTTGGGGTGGGGCCATGCGGCGAAACCCAATCGCCTCGCGGCTGAGAATGTTGCCACATGAGCCCAGACGCCGACGCCACCATCGTTGCCACCACCGCCGCTCCTGTAGACCAAGACGGCACCGCCACCGACCGGGTCTACGGCACCATTTACCGCGCCGTGATGGAGCACCGCTTGGCGCCCGGGGAATGGCTGCGCGAGGCCGAGCTGGCCAGCGAGTTCAAGGTATCGCGCACGGTGGTGCGCCAAGCGCTGCAGCGGCTGTCGCAGGACCAGGTGATCGAGCTGCGCCACAACCGGGGCGCGCGCGTGCCAATGCCCGATCTGGAAGACGCTGCCCACGTATTCGAAGCGCGGCGGGTGGTGGAGTGCGAGGTGGCGCGGCGCTTGGGTGGTCGGCTGACGCCAGCCCAGTTGCAAAGCTTGGACGACATCGCCCAGGCCGAGATCGCCGCCGACCAGCGCGGCGATCGGGCCGAAGCCATCCGGCTCTCCGGCGAGTTCCATCACGCCCTGACGCGAATGCACGGCAACCCGGTGTTCGGTCGCCTGCTCAACGGCTTGTTGCCCACCACCTCGCTGCTGATGGCGCGCTTCAAGGTGGGTGGCGGCCAGGTGTGTGTGGCGCATCGCCATGTCGACCTGATCACCGCACTGGCGCGCGGTTCGGCGCCTGCGGCCACCGAAATGCGCAAACATCTGGCCGAACTTGAGCGCTCGCTGGTCGACACACCGGTGCAAGGCCGCAGCCTGCGCGACGCGTTCTCCCGCTACCGCGAACCTTCGTCCCGAGAAATTCCATGACATCCTTGCCTGGAGCTTGCCCAGCGTCTTGCGGCTGGCCTTGATGCCGTGCGCCGGCTCGCGGCAGGTACCAAGCGTCGGTTGATATGAAGCAACCCAGCGCGTCTCGGGTGAGCCTAAGATGAACCGCTGGAAGGGCAACTTGGTTGTGCCTCCTCCTGTTGGTCAACCTCAAAGGAAACGCCCATGTTCAAGAAAATCCTCGTTCCCACAGACGGCTCCGCCCAAGCGGCGGCTGCATCAGCCACCGCTGCCCAGCTCGCCAAAGGGCAGGGCGCGCAGATCATTGGCGTGTATGTGATCGATCCGTTTCCCTATATCGGCATTGGCGATGCCTCGGCGGTGGGGTTGCAGACCTACCTGACCGAAGCCAAGGCGGCGGCCGGGCAGGCGCTGGAGATGCTGGGCAAGGCCTGCGAAGCTGAAGGCGTGCCGTTCGCGGGTGACACCATCGAGCGCAATGTGGTGCATGAAGGCATTCTGGAAACCGCCAAGGCCGAGGGCTGCGATCTGATCGTGATGGGCTCGCATGGCCGCCGAGGCCTCAAGTCGCTGATTCTGGGCAGCGTGGCGCAAAAGGTACTCGCTCACACTGAGCTGCCTGTGCTCATTGTCAAGGCCTGACGCGCGGCGCTGGCGCCAGCGCCAGTCGGCCGTGTTTGCCTTCGCAAGAGGGTTGCCGACGTGTGTGGGTTCGGGCGAGGTGGCGTCTTTTCACCGCCGCATCTCCCCGACGAAGCCCCTCAGCTGGGCTGCGCCCCAGCGCCATCGATGCACGCCCGCCGGGTCAGCCTCCTAGAATGTTTGGCTCCTTCCAAGGTGAGCCCCCATGTCTGACGAATCCCCCCTGCACGACGCACCATCCAACCAAAACCCAGACAGTGAGGCGACACCGCAGCGTGATCCGGGTCTGATCCGCATTCGCGGGGCGCGCCAGAACAACCTCAAAAACCTCGATCTCGACATCCGAACCGGCGAGCTCACCGTGGTCACCGGCCCCAGCGGCTCGGGCAAGTCCAGCCTGGTGTTCGACACGTTGTTTGCCGAAGGCCAGCGCCGCTATGTTGAGACCTTCAGTGCCTACGCGCGCCAGTTTCTGGATCGCATGGACAAACCAGCGGTGGACCGAGTCGACGGCGTGCCGCCCGCCATCGCGATCGATCAGACCAACCCGGTGCGCAGCTCGCGGTCCACGGTCGGCACCATGACCGAGCTGAACGACCACCTCAAGCTGCTGTTTGCGCGTGGCGCCGAGTTGTTCGACCGCGAAACCGCGCAGCCGGTGCGGCATGACTCGCCAGAGTCGATATTCATGGAAATGCAGCGGCGTTCGGCTGCGTTGGGCGATCCGCGTCTTGTGGTGACGTTTCCTGTGGAGTTGCCCGCGAGCACCACGCCCGAGGAGGTTGAGCAGTGGCTGTCGGCCAGCGGTTACACCCGCGTGCAGGCCGAGCGGCTCGTTCAGCGAGCAGCAGTGCCCGAGCCAGAGACCAAAGGCAAGGTGGCGCCCAAAGCGAAGAAGGGGTCTGCTGTCATCGAGTCGGTCAAGCTGCTCGACGTGGTGGCCGACCGCTTCCGCATCGGCACGGCGGAGCCGGTTCGGGTGATGGAGGCCATCGAGGCAGGGCTGAAGCGTGGCGGCGGCAAACTGATGGTGTATGTGTTGCCAGACGCCAAACAATTGGAATCTGACCCCAATTCTTTGCCAGAAATTTGGCGGTTCTCCACCGGTCTGCACTGCCCCGAAAGCGACATCCGCTACAGCGAGCCCATGCCGTCGATGTTCTCGTTCAACTCCGCTGTGGGTGCCTGCGAGGCCTGTCGGGGCTTTGGCCGCGTCATCGGGGTCGACTACGGCCTGGTGATTCCGAACGACAAACTCACCCTGCGCGGCGGCGCGATCAAGGTGATGCAAACGCCGGCCTGGAAAGAGGCGCAGGACGACCTCATGCGCCACGCAGAAGCAGCCGGCATCCCGCGCGACACGCCGTGGAACAAGCTCACGCCCGAACAGCAGCACTGGGTCAAGGCCGGCTCACTGAGTTGGAACGGCAAGTGGAACCAGCACTGGTTCGGCATCGCGCGCTTCTTCGAGTACCTGGAGAGCAAGGCCTACAAGATGCACATCCGCGTGCTCTTGTCCAAGTACCGCAGCTACACCGAATGTCCGAGCTGCCATGGCGCGCGCCTCAAGACAGACAGCCTGCTCTGGCGCATCGGCACCCAGGATCAGGCCGACGCGGTCATGCCACCGGCCAAGCGGCATCTGCCGGTTGGGGTGAAGTGGTCGCGCGCGCAACTTGAAGCCTTGCCTGGGCTGTGTCTGCACGACCTGATGCTGCTGCCGTTGGATCGGCTGCGCAGCTTCTTCGCCGCGCTGGCCGACACACTGGTGCCGACTGGCGAAGACGCCACCGGCCAAGCGCAGGCGATCAAGCTGCTGTTTGAAGAAATCAACACCCGGCTGCGCTACCTGTGCGAGGTCGGCATCGGCTACCTCACGCTGGACCGCCAGAGCCGCACGCTCAGCGGTGGCGAGGTGCAGCGCATCAACCTCACTACCGCGCTCGGTACCTCGCTGGTGAACACGCTGTTTGTGTTGGATGAGCCCAGCATCGGCCTGCATCCGCGCGACATGGCGCGCATCAACAGCGCCATGCTGCGCCTGCGCGACGCCGGCAACACGCTGGTGGTGGTGGAGCACGATCCGGCCGTGATGCTGGCGGCCGACCGGCTGATCGACATGGGCCCGGGTCCGGGCGAGCGGGGCGGCGAGATTGTGTTCGACGGCACGCCAGAAGACGTGCGTCAGGCCGACACGCTGACCGGCGCGTACTTGGGCGGGCGCAAGCAGGTCGGCATGGGCTTCAAGCGCATGGTCACCGACAGCACGCCGCGTCTCATTCTGGAAGGCGCGCGCGAGCACAACCTGAAAAACGTCACGGTCGATTTCCCGCTGCAGCGGCTGGTGGTCGTCACCGGTGTCTCGGGCTCGGGCAAATCGAGCCTGATCCAGGACGTGCTCGCGCCTGCGCTGCTGCGCCACTTCGGCAAGTCCACCGACGCGCCGGGCGCATTTGATCGCTTGCTTGGCGCAGACCATTTGAGCGAGGTCGTCTTCGTCGACCAATCGCCCATCGGCAAAACCGCACGCTCGAATCCGGTGAGCTATGTCGGCGCCTGGGACGCCATCCGCGCCCTGTTTGCCGATGCACCGCTGGCGCGCCAGCGCGGCTACACCGCCAGCAAATTCAGCTTCAACGGAGGCGACGGCCGCTGCCCCACCTGCGGCGGCTCGGGCTTTGAACACGTGGAAATGCAGTTCCTGAGCGACGTGTATTTGCGTTGCCCCGACTGCGATGGCAAACGCTATCGGCCTGAGGTGCTGGAAGTGCGCATCGAACGTGACGCGCGTTTCCTCAACGTCGCCGACGTCCTCAACCTCACCGTCAGCGAAGCCGCCCACCTGTTCCGCCACGACCGCGAGGTCATTCGCGCGCTGCAACCCATCGTCGATGTGGGTCTGGAATACGTGAAGCTCGGTCAGCCGGTGCCCACGCTCTCTGGCGGTGAAGCCCAACGCTTGAAGCTCGCGGGCTTCCTGGCTGAAGCGGCCAAGAGCGCCAGTTCTAGCCGCCAGAGCCTGGCGAAGAAGGGCACGCTGTTCCTGTTCGACGAGCCCACCACCGGCCTGCATTTCGACGACATCGCCAAGCTCATGCGCAGCCTGCGCCGCTTGCTCGAAGCCGGTCATTCGCTGGTGGTGATCGAACACAACCTCGACGTGATCCGCAGTGCCGACTGGCTGATCGATCTCGGCCCCGAGGGTGGCGAGGGCGGTGGTTTGCTGGTAGCCGTTGGGCCGCCCGAAGAGGTGAGGAAACACCCCAGCAGCCACACCGCGAAATCGCTGCGCGAGTACGCGCTGTCGATGGGCGAGGTGTTCGAGGCGGGCGAGGGCCGTGTGGCGGATTACCTGGCGCCGGTGGCGAAGGCCATCGCACGCCCCAGGTCCACCGCGCCCAACGCGATCCGCATCATCAACGCCAAAGAGCACAACCTGAAAAACCTGAGCGTGGACATTCCGCGCGGGCAGTTCAACGTGATCTCGGGCGTGAGCGGTTCCGGCAAATCCACGCTGGCGTTTGACATCTTGTTCAACGAAGGCCAGCGCCGTTACCTGGAATCGCTCAACGCCTACGCGCGCAGCATCGTGCAGCCGGCGGGTCGGCCGGAGGTGGACGCGGTTTACGGCATTCCGCCCACGGTGGCGATCGAGCAGCGGCTCTCGCGGGGTGGCCGAAAAAGCACGGTGGGCACCACCACCGAGGTGTGGCATTTCCTGCGCCTGCTGTATGTGAAGCTGGGCACGCAGCACTGCGTACACGACGGTGCGGCGGTCAAACCCCAAAGCCCCGACAGCATGGCCGCGGCCATTCTGCAGCGCTACAAAGGCCAACATATCGGCCTGCTCGCGCCGCTGGTGGTCAACCGCAAGGGCGTCTACACCGAGCTGGCTGACTGGGCGCGGCCGCGTGGCTACACGCACCTGCGGGTCGATGGCGAGTTCCTGCCCACCACCGGCTTTCCGCGCATCGACCGCTTCAAAGAACACACGATCGAGCTGCCGGTGGCCGATCTGCTGGTGAGCGTGGCCGACGAGGCCACCTTGCGCGCTCACCTCAACAAGGCGCTGGAACTCGGCAAGGGACAGGTGCATGTGTTGAGTGCCATGCAGGGCCTGGCCGAAGCGATGGAAGCGGGCGAATCGACGCGGGGCATTGGCCAGCTTGAGGTGTTCTCGACCCAGCGCGCCTGCCCGATCTGCGCCACCAGCTACCCCGAGCTCGACCCACGCCTGTTCTCTTACAACAGCAAACACGGCTGGTGCCCCGACTGCGTGGGCACCGGCATCGCGCTGTCGCGCGAACAGCGCAAGGTGCTGGACGATTCGGTACGCGACCCCAACGAAAAAGGCCGCGAGCAAAGCTTCGCCGAACCCGAGGTGGAAGACCTGGCCGATCACGTCTGCCCGAGCTGCGAGGGCACGCGGCTCAACGCTCAGGCAAGGGCGGTGAAGTTCGCGGGGGTCGGCATCACCGAGGTGGCGCGGATGGCAGTGAACGAGGTACGGCAGTGGGCGGTGAGCTTGCGCCCCCATGCTGCGCCGCTGTCTGAGTCGCTACTTCCCGATGGGCTTGTTTCGTCTCGGGGCGGCCTGGCGGCGAAGCCAGGTGTCGCCAAACAATTGGAATCTGACCCCAATTATTCGCATGTGCTCACCCAGCGGGAAGCCGACATCGCGCGCGACCTGCTGCCCGAAATCGAAGGCCGCTTGGCCTTCCTCGAAGAGGTCGGCCTGAACTACCTCACGCTGGACCGGGGTGCGCCCACGCTCAGCGGTGGCGAAGCGCAGCGCATCCGGCTCGCGGCGCAGTTGGGCAGCAACCTCCAGGGCGTGTGCTACGTGCTCGACGAGCCCACTATTGGCCTGCATGCGCGCGACAACGCGATCCTGCTCAACGCCCTGCACAAGCTGGGTGCCATGGGCAACACGCTGGTGGTGGTCGAGCACGACGAAGACACCATTCGCCGCGCCGACCACATCATCGACATCGGCCCAAGCGCCGGCAAACGCGGCGGCCGCGTGGTGGCGCAAGGCACGGTGGCCGACCTCTCGGCCAACCCCGAGTCCGTCACGGGGCGGTATTTGCTGCACGCGATGAAGCACCCGCTGCAAGCCAGAAGGTCGATGGTGGCCAACTCGGCTGCAGCAGATAAGCCGTCGATCAGCAATAGAGCAGCAGCAACGGGGTCAGATCCCGATTCAGGACAGCAGCTTCAACGGAGCGCAAAACGCAAATCGAAATCGGGCTCTGACCCCATTTTTGCGGTGGCAACGCCGACACCATCGAACGAGTTGAACTGGATCGAAGTCAAAAACGCCCACCTCCACAACCTCCAAAACCTCAACGCCCGCGTCCCTCTGCAACGCTTGGTCGTCGTCACCGGCGTCAGCGGCTCCGGCAAGTCCACCTTCGCCCGCGATGTGTTGCTGACCAACGTGGCCGAAGCCGTCAAGCAGCGCAGCACCTACGCTGGTCGCCAGGCTTGGGACAACCTGGGCGAGCGCCCCACCTGGACCGGCTGCGACAAGGTGCTGGGCACCGAGCCGATCGACCGCGTGCTCGAAGTCGACCAGACCCCCATCGGCAAAACCCCTCGCAGTTGCCCCGCCACCTACATCGGTTTTTGGGACACGGTGCGCAAGCTGTTCGCGGATACGCTGGAAGCCAAGGCGCGCGGCTATGGCCCAGGCCGCTTCAGCTTCAACACCGGCGAAGGCCGCTGCCCCGGCTGCGAAGGCCAGGGCATGCGCACGATTGAGATGAGCTTTCTGCCCGATGTGAAAGTGCCTTGCGAGGTCTGCCACGGTGCGCGCTTCAACCCAGAAACCCAAGCCGTCACCTGGAAGGGCAAAAACATCGGCGACGTGCTGCAGATGGAGGTGGACGAAGCGGTGGGCTTCTTCGCGGCCATGCCCAATATCGCCCACCCGCTGCAGCTGTTGAAAGATGTGGGCCTGGGTTACCTCACCCTCGGCCAGCCCAGCCCCACGCTCAGCGGCGGCGAGGCGCAACGCATCAAGCTCGTCACCGAACTCAGCAAGGTTCGCGACGACGTGACCCGGCGCGGCCAGAAGCCGCCGCACACGCTGTACGTGCTCGACGAGCCCACGGTCGGTCTGCACATGGCCGATGTGGAAAAACTCATCCGCGTGCTTCACCGTCTGGTCGATGGTGGCCACAGCGTGATCGTGATCGAGCACGACCTGGACGTGATGGCCGAAGCCGACTGGCTCATCGACCTGGGCCCCGAAGGCGGCTCAGGCGGCGGTCAGATCGTCGCAGCCGCGCCGCCAGAAGCGGTGGTGCGGCTGGGCACGCACACCGGCAAGGTACTGGGGCCGGTGCTGGCGCGGGCCTGATAGTGCCATTCGGCACGCCCCGACCTTGTGATTGCAAGGGTTTGAGAGCCAGGTGCATGCAGCGGATACGGGTTCGGCTGCCCCCCGGCAATTTCACCCCGTCCGAGCCCGAATCCCCGATTCAAAAATCGGGGATTCCCTGTGACTGGTTCAGGCAGCTGCCCATGGTCAGGCCGGCGCCGCTGGGTCAACATACCCACAGGCGAGTAACCCATCGCTGCACACCCGTTCTACCTCAAAAGGCGTCCACCATGATCAGTCCTGCCATGCGCCTTCCCGTCAGCCTTCTGGTTCTTGCCATCGCAGCGCCTGCGGCTATTGCTCGCGGCGCCATCGACCAAGCCACGCCAGGAATTGAAAGCGTGAAAATCGACCCTGCCCGCAACCAGATGCAGCTTCGTGGCCAGTTCTTCAAGCCCAATACCGCTGTGCTGCTGGGCAAACAGCAGCTTGAGGTCATCGAATCCAGCCAGACCCGGATCGTGGCCAAACTGCTGCCAGATCTTCCGCTCGCCACCTTCGTACCTCAACGCCAAGCCCATCTACCTGCAGTTGCCGCACGGTGCGGTATTGGTGCAAATGGCATCGGATAACAAACTGGCATTGAAATAAACCCCAGTGCATCAGGCGCCCATGGTGCCAATGCCCGATCCTTGCTTTCTGCCCGGTTGATCTCGGGGACCACCGCAGCAATGGCCGGGTTGCGCAGCCGTGAAAGCGGCGCACTCAGGCTGGCCATGTTGGCCAAAGAAAAATCGGCTCTCAACATATCGACGCGGTTGAGGCAGCACCCGATCCGCACCAGGCTGCGGTTTTGTTGGTTGCGATGCAGCACACCGCATTGGCCAGTGTGTTGCGAATCGGCCGGTGCGGCATCGGGGGCTCTTATCTGCTTTGCCGCTCACTTCGGGTGTCGCGCCCAGCAAAATCATGCTGGCGGCAAGATCAACAAAGCCGATTCGGCTGACCCGCGTGCAAAAACTGTGGCACATTGTGCCGACCTTCGACAGGTCGGCACACCGCTCGCCACAAGGACACACGGGATGAACACCCAGCACACAAAACTCCTGGTGGTGGACGATCACCCCCTGATGCTTGACAGCTTGGCACAGCTGGCAGGGCAGGCGCTGCCCCACGCCGCCGTGCTCAGGGCCTCGAGCTATGCCCAGGCGAGGCGGCTGGTTGGGGGTGCCGCATCGCCCGACATGGTACTGCTCGATCCCGGACTGCCCGACGTGTCTGGCTCGCTGGCCATACAGGGCATGGTGCACGCACTGGGTCTTGGTTCGGTGATCGTCGTCTCTGCCAGCGACCAGATGCAAGACCAAGAGGCCGCTTGGGCGGCAGGTGCGCATTCTTTTATTTCCAAGGCCGCTGACCCGGCTGTCCTCATGGCAGGGCTTCAGGCCGTGGCGCAGGGCCAGCGTGTGCTGATTTGCCGCCAAAACGTTGTGGCGGTACCGTCTGCCCATTCGTCCGCAAGCTCAGGCTTGAGCGCACGGCAGCTGCAGGTTTTGTGTGCCATGTGCGCGGGCCATTCCAACAAGGTGATCGCCAGGCAGCTGCAGATCGCCGAGAAAACCGTCAAGGCGCACCTGAGTGCCATTTTCGAGAAGCTGGATGTGTCCAGCCGGACACAGGCCGCCTTGGTTGCTCGGCGGCTGTGCCTTGTGAACGATGCTCCTGAGGACAATCCAACCGCACCACTGCCGCTGGTGTCGATGGACGACTGACACGTCAGTCAACGTGCGGTGCCAGCAGCAGCGCCATGCTGCGCTCCAGTGTTTCGGGGCGAACCGGTTTGTACAAAATGGTGCAGTCGGCAGCTTCGACCGCCCGCAAGACCTCAGGGCCTGTGTCGCCGGTCAACACCAGCGCAGGAATGTCCTCGTTGAACTCTTCCCGCAACAGATCAATCAGCTGCAGACCGTTCACGTGGGCATCGAGCCGGTAATCGCAAACCAACAACTGTGGCTTGCCTTGCATGCCTGCAGCCCGCGTCATGGCTGTTTGGGCGCATGTGTCAGCCAGCACCTTGCAACCCCAGGACTCAAGCAACGCGGTGGTTACCGCACGAATTTCGGCTTCGTTCTCCACCACCATCACCACCACGCCAGCCAACCGGGCCGGTGGCGAAAGCACGCCGTCGTCGCGCAGTGGGGTAACTGCAGCCACCGCGCTGGCTGCTGGCAGCAGCACAGAAAACCGGCTGCCCCGTCCAGGCTCTGAGCGCAGGCTGAGCCCAACGCCCAGCAGGCGCGCCAGCCGTTCCACAATGGCCAGTCCCAACCCCAGACCTTTCGATCGGTCCCGCTCAGGATTGCCCACCTGGTGGAAGGGCTTGAAAACCATGCGCTGGTCTGCCACGGCAATGCCGCAACCAGTGTCCCAGACCTCGATGCGAATGCCGCTGGCGCAGCGTCGTGCTGCCACCAAGACACCGCCGCGTTCGGTGTAGCGAATGGCGTTGGACACCAGGTTGCCCACCAGGGAGACCAGCAACTGGCCGTCTGACTGCACGACCGCGCGGGTGGCCCTAAACCGCAAGCCGAGTAGCCGACTCTGGGCATCTGGCTGAAACTGCTGTGCCAACTGGATGAATATTTCCTGCAACGCCACCGGCCTTTCGCGCACGGGAATCACCCCGGCGTCCAGACGCGACATGTCCAGCAGGGCATCGAACAGGCCTGTCATTGCCACGATAGAACTGCGCATGCCATCCACCAGGTGCTGCTGCGGTGGTGCCAAACCTGTGGCCCCCAACAAGTGCGCTTGCAGCGCCAAGGCATGCAAGGGTTGACGCAAGTCGTGGCTGGCAGCCGCCAGAAACATCGATTTCTCGCGGCTTGCTTCTTCCACCTGCTCCTTGCGCTCGGTGACCTGGCGCAGCAAATCCAGATTCTCGAAACGCAACCGGAATGACTCGATCACCGAGCGGCTCAGGTTGTGCGCAAAGGCACTGATGACCGGCAGGTAGCCCAGGCTGATCAAGCCCAGAACCTTGAGCAGCAGGCTGTCCTGAAACACCAGCGTCACGGCAATTGGCAAGATGGTCGGCAAGGTGTAGGCATAGAACGCAGGCAGGTAGGAGGCTGCAGCGATGGCCGACAGCGAACCCATGCTGGCCACCAAGAACATGAAGAAAAGCTGGTATTCGATGTGGTCACCGGGGAATACCAGCCAGGCGCCCAGGCCCCAGATGCAGCCGGATACGGCAGAGCCCAAAAGCGCCCGATGCGCCCAGAGACGAATGTCCTGCGCGGGCTGCTGGCGGCGTTGATAGGCGCGCCAGAGCAACCCCCTGCCCACCGCCTGCGCGAGCATCAGCGCGCCCCACAGCACCCACTGCCAAGTCGGCAACACGGTGTGCGCCACCGCCAGATAGGCGCATGCAGAAAACACACTGCCAAGAAAGGAGGTGGGCATTCTCGCGTACTGCGATTTGATCTGCTCGGCGTAAATGCGGGTCGATGTGTCTGACGTCATGACGGGCATCTCGTTCAGTGAAGCCCGTGCCTTGTGCGCAGGCGGCGAGCGGGCTGTTGGGTCATGCCATCGGGGCTAAGACTTTCGTCCAATGTACACAGCCAGCGACAAAACCTAAAGTGATACTTAGGTTTATAGAAAGCGTTTGTTTTCCGTGATTCCATCCAAGCGCAACGTCCAGACGACCCACATCCACTCAAGGAGCCACCATGATCAGATCCACACTTTTTCTGTTTGTATCAACCCTGGCGTTGCAAGCCCAGGCCGCACCAACCAGCGCCATGGCCTACGGCGGTTACAGCGGTTTGTCAGCACCCATGGTTGAAAGCGTGGCGGTGAACGCCGGCCACATCACGCTCACTGGCCGATTTCACGGCACTGGCATACCTGTGCTGATCCTTGGCATGCACCGACTTGAGGTGCGCGAATCGAGCCGCACCCAAGTGACTGCAAAGTTGCCACAAACCCTGCCGCCTGCCACCTACCGCCTGCTGGTCAACTACACCAGCACACCGGCCAACGCCACCGCGCTGTACCTGAAAATTCCCAAAAACGCGCTGTAACCACCGCAACTGTGTGACCCAGCGATCGAAGCGGTGTGTGTTGACTTTGCCCCCGCGATCCACACCGCCAAGGCAGCGTCACGAATGGACTTGACTAGGTCGATGGGCAAAACAGCTTGGCTCGAACTTCACCGGGCTGACGTGGGCCAACGCCGGAGCTGCGGTGGACCTCAGGGAATCCACCAGAACCATTTGGGGGTTCCCCCGCTGTCCGATTGCAGACCCGCCCCGATGGTTTGCTGTTGCGCGGATTTCTAAAATCGAATCAGCGGCCCAGCCTGCTGGCCCCATCGAGTGCCAGCGTCAGCGGCCAACTGGAGTCATCCATGAAACCCTTGCCAGAACCGGCCACCTTGCACATGCGCTGCGGCACCGCGATCACCTTGCGCACCGTGGCACTGGGCGACGCACCCGCGCTGAGCGACCTGGTGCAGCGACTGTCCGGCCCGGCGCGGCGCAACCGTTTCCACACCGCGATCAACATGCTCTCTGTCAGACAGTTGCACCAGATGAGCTGCGTCGACCAGCAAACCCAGGTGGCATTCGTCATGACCGCAGTGGTCGAAGGGTGCGAGCACATCGTGGCCGACGCGCGTTATGTGCTGGACAGTTTCGACACCGCGATGGATGGGACCACAGGCGCGGAGTTCGCGGTGGTGGTCGACGAACGCTGGCAGCAGCAGGGTTTGGGTGGTTACGCCATGGCTGCACTGAAAGCGTCCGCGCGCAGCGCCGGCGTGGGCTGGTTGCATGGCAGTGTCTTGCCGCAAAACGCAGCGATGTTCGCCCTCATGCGCCGCTGCCAGTTTGGCTGCGCGCCCGATCCGGACGACGAGACCATCGTTCGCGCCGAATTTTCGCTGACCCCCGAGGGGCGCGCGCCCAGATCCCTGGGATCACGCCCCTGGATGAAACAGATGCAACAGCGTTGGAGCGGTTTCAGGAACGCGGGAGGGCATCACCATGCACCAGCCGGCTGAACCCCGTTTGGCCGTCGTGCTGGGCAGCGGTGGGGTGCGCAGCATCGCCGCCCTGGGCGTGGCCGAAGTTTTGTGGCGCGAGGGCATTCGGCCCGATTTGTTCGTGGGGTGCAGCGCTGGCGCCATTTTTGGCGCAACGCTGGCCATGGGACACGACACCCGCTATTCGTTGGCGCTGGCTGCGCAGCTCTGGACCGCCGAGATCACACGCCAGCACCGCTGGAACGCCATACCCAAGATGGTGTGGCCACGCCTGGGCCGGTTCGACGCCGATTTTTCGCTGCGCGACGATCGCCTGATCATGGCCCGGCTCAACGATGCGTTCGGCGAGGTGCGCCTGGAAGATCTCCCGACACCGCTGCGCGTGACCGCCACCGATGCGGCCAACGGCCGGATGGTCGTGCTGCGCTGCGGCAGGCTGGTCGATGCGATACGGGCCAGTATTGCCATGCCCTTCATGTTTGCGCCACGCACCATCGAAGGACGCCGCCTGGTCGATGGGTTCGTGTCCGATCCCCTGCCGGTGAGCGCAGCTGTTGATGCACGCACGGTGCTGGCCATGGGGTTCGATGCACCCATGCCACAACGGGTCAACAGCCCTTCCCGGCTGCTCGCCCAAGTCACATCGGCCATGACCAACAACCTCATGCATGCGCGCCTGGCGGCAGCCGAACTCGACGGCATGCGACTGCTGCGTGTCTTTCCCCAGCTCAATCGGCGCATCGGGCTTTTTGAAACAGGCGCCATGCCCTACCTAGTGGAGGAGGGACGGCTTGCTGCCGAGCAGCAACTGCCCGCGCTTGTGGCGATGCTGCAGAGGCAGCCCCACCTGCAGGTGGCGTGAGAACGACGCTATCTGGATTGTGTCGAACAGCGCCACTTTTCCGTGTTTGACCGACGCCACCGCGCTGTTGACATGCCGGTCTGATGTCATTCTGGGAACGCGCCATGTCGGCGATCGCTGAGAAGACAGAGCCCTTGGCAGCTGGTCAGCCGGTTGCCGAAGCCCCTGTGGTGCCTTCGCATCCTGCGTTGCGGGTGGCGGCTGAGTCGCTGGGTGTGGCGCTGGTCTTTGTGCCAGCGGCGATCCTGGGGCTTTCGTACGCTGTGCTGGGTGCGTTTCTCCTCACAAGCCTGACCAACTTTCGCATCAGGTCCTGAGTGCACGCTTTGACTGGGCCTGCGCCAGCCAGCGTTTGCTTTTCGGGTTTGGCGGTCAGCAACCCCAGACGGTGAAACCGGTTGAGATGACGGAGAGCTTGCGCTACGCTGAGCCCATGCGCAATCAGGTCATTCACATCCACCCCGAGGCATCGCCCAAGCCCGCGCTTGGTACACCGTGCAACGGTTGCGGTGTTTGTTGCCTGGCCGAACCTTGCCCGCTGGGGCAGGTGATCTCACGCAAGCGCTCGGGTGCGTGTGACGCGCTGCGTTGGGACGCTGTGCAACGGCTTTATCGGTGTGGGGTGCTCAGCGACACCGAGGACGTGTTGGGCCCGCGCTGGCGCTGGGCGGCACCGCTGCTGCGCCGCTTGGCTGTTCGCTGGATCGCGGCTGGCGTGGGGTGTGATGCGAGTCTGCAAGTCGAGACGCGGGCTCGCCGTTGAAGGTCAAGCAAACGCAAGCGACTTGGTCTTGACCGCTTTGTAGGTAGGATGTTTGGCTGGGGCAAACGACATCCAAGTACCTGGCGGTTTTCAAAGAAATCGCGCCATTTTTTTATCAACAGGAGACACAAACCATGCAAGAGCTTTACAAGTTTTATATCAACGGCGCCTGGGTGGAGCCGCAGGAAACCCTGCGCCCGCACGACGTGATCGATCCCTCCACCGAAGCGGTGGTGGCGCGCATTGCGCTGGGTTCAGCAGCCGATGTGGACAGCGCGGTGAAGGCGGCTCGGGCGGCTTTCCCAGCGTTCTCGCAAACCACCGTGGCCGAGCGCAGCGCGTTGATTGAGCGCGTGATCGAGGAATACATGAAGCGCTATGCCGACATTGCGGCGGCAATTTCCACTGAAATGGGCGCGCCCGCTGGCTTGGCTAAGACAGCGCAGGCAGGCATCGGTGTGGCGCACCTGAAAACCGCCTTGGCGGTGTTGAAGGACTACGCGTTTGAAGAGATGCGCGGCACCACCTTGCTGCGCAAAGAGCCCATCGGCGTGTGCGGTTTCATCACGCCCTGGAACTGGCCAACCAACCAGGTCATGTGCAAAGTGGCGCCTGCGCTGGCCACCGGTTGCACCATGGTGCTCAAGCCCTCGGAAATGGCGCCGCTGTCGGCGCAGATTCTGGCCGAGGTGTTGGATGCAGCCGGCGTGCCCGCAGGCGTGTTCAACATGATCCACGGCGACGGCCCGGGCGTGGGATCGGCGATTTCCAGCCATCCCGACATTGAGCTCGTGTCGTTCACCGGCTCCACCCGCGCTGGCGTTTTGGTGGCGCAAGCGGCCGCGCCCACCGTCAAGCGCGTGCACCAGGAACTCGGCGGCAAATCGCCCAACATCATCCTGCCCGATGCCGACATCGCCAAAGCGGTCACCGGTGGCGTGCGCGCGGTCATGAGCAACTCGGGCCAGTCGTGCAACGCGCCTACCCGCATGCTGGTGCCCAAAGCGCGCATGGCAGAGGCGTTGGAAGCGGCCAAAGCAGCGGCAGAGAAAACCACCGTGGGCGCGCCCGACAGCGGCGCCGTGATCGGGCCGGTGGTGTCCCAAGCGCAGTGGAACAAGATTCAAGGCCTGATTCAGACGGGTCTGGACGAAGGCGCCACGCTGGTGGCAGGCGGCCTGGGCCGACCCGACGGCCTGGACAAGGGCTACTTCGTCAAGCCCACCGTGCTGGGTGGTGTGAAAAACCAGATGACGGTGGCACGCGAAGAAATTTTCGGCCCTGTGCTGGTCATCATCGAATACGAAACGCTGGACGAAGCGGTGGCGATCGCCAACGACACGCCCTATGGCCTGGCGGCTTACGTGCAGGGCACCGACACCGCCACCCTGCACAGCGTGGCCAACCGCTTGCGCGCGGGGCAGGTCAACCTCAACAGCGCGCCAACCGACATGATGGCGCCGTTTGGCGGCTTCAAACAGTCGGGCAACGGGCGCGAGTGGGGCGACGTGGCCTTTGGCGAGTTCCTGGAAACCAAGGCGGTGCTGGGGCATTCGCCCGCCACGGCCTGAGCGCGGCGGGCGGCGGTTGGTTCTGGCAAGGCGGCTTGCCAGCGCTTCGGGCAAAGGTGGCAAGTGGCTGATACCACCTTCGGGCGTCTGCTTGCCACCGTCGCTCACCAGCTTGCCATCTTCCAGGCGAGGTCGTGTGCTCGCCTGTCGTGTGTCCAGCGCAGAAAGAACTTTAAACAGCCCAGGTTGCTGGTTAAAGAAAAGTCGATTTCTTTAACTAGTAAACAACTTAAGGTAAGCCTCGAACACGTAAACCCGGTCGCGCAGTTGACCGGTGATCTCCGTCAGGATGCCCTTGGCGATCAGCAATTTGATCAGCGAGTTGGCGGTCGGGGTGCTGATGGCCAATGCCTGCGACAGATCGCCCGCCGTGACCACTGGCTTCTTGTACAAATGGTTGAGGGCCAGCCTTGCCTGCGGTGCCCTCCTGCCCAAGGTCAGGACATCGTGTTCAACCTGGGTGCGAAGTTGTAAGACCTGCTGAAACACGGCTCTGCCTCGTGTGGCCGTCTCTGCCATGCCGCTTAGAAAGAAGCGGACCCAGTGGATCATGTCGTTTGAAAGACGCACACGCATCAGCGCGTCGTAGTAGCTGGCGCGGTTTCTCTCGAAAAAGTCGGACAGGTACAGCGAGGGCTTGGCCAGCAGCCCGTGGCTAACCAAGTAGAGCGGGATCATCAGGCGCCCGATCCGTCCATTGCCGTCCGAGAACGGGTGGATGGTTTCAAACTGGTAGTGCGCCATGGCAATACGCACGAGGTGGGGCACCGTTACCGCATCGTTATGCCAGAACTTCTCCAGATCGCCCATCAGGTCGGGCACCTCGCTTGGGTGCGGTGGGATGAACGCCGCATCTTTCAGGCTGGAGCCCCCGATCCAGTTCTGTGTGGTCCGAAACTCGCCTGGGTTTTTGTGCTCGCCGCGCACGCCGCTCATCAAAATTTCGTGGGTGCGTCGCAGCAATCGGTTGGACAGGGGCAGTTGATCCAGTTCCTTGATGGCTGTATTCACCGCATCGATGTAGTTGCGGACTTCGCGCCAGTCGTCACGCTTTTCGGGCTGGATCTGATCCTCCGACAACAGCGCCTCATCAATAGCAGTTTGCATGCCTTCAATGCGGCTGGACGTTTGCGCTTCCTTCACCACGTGCATCTCAATGAAAAGGTCAATGTCCGGCACGATCAGCGAGAACGCGTTGAGTTCACCCAGGGCTCGGTTGGACTGTTCCAGCAGCGTGTGAATGGTCGGGTCTTCCCAGGTCCAGCCTTGGTTGATGGGAACCGGCGAGAAGCTCTTGTATTGGTATTGCTGCCGCCATACACCCGCTTTGAATTGCTCGAACTTCATTTTGTGTTCACCCACTACAAGAACTTTTACAGAGCATCAACGTCTTCCCATCCACCCGCTCCACCGCCATCTCAGGGCGCAGTACCGTGTTCAACATGCTGGCGCATTGCGTGGCCAGGTTTTGTTGCAGCTTGTCTGGATCGGGCACGCCTTCTGCCCAATAGCGCGTGTCGCCCTTGTCGTTGACTTCCCAGTTCACCCCCAGCAATAGGTGCCCACCGCCCAGCCCCGACTCGTTGCCGAAGGCAATCATCGTGTCGGTGATCGACTTGCTCAGTTTGCGGGCGCGTTTGGCCTCAATGCACGGCGTTCGTCGCTGGCGTTGAGTTCGGTGAGCAGGTCTTGGGCGGTACGCATAGGTGGTTGTAAAGTCCCGGAGTCCGCTGTGTTTGTGCATAAAAAGACCCGTGTTTTTGGGGAGAGCGGGCAAATTATGCGTGTCTGTGCTGGGCGGCCGCAGTGGGTGATATCGGAGCGGACAGATGCGCTGAAATGCTGCGCCTGAGCTGCGACGCTGTGCTGCGTCTGAGAGGCACCAAGCTTCTCGGTCAATCGTTCAATTTCTATCGCCCGCGCGCGTATCTGTTCACCCACCCCTCAGGGTTCACCAAACAGCAGAGCGACCCGCCGCCCGCCCCGCCTCAAGCGTAGGTGTGATGGAGATGGATGTGTTCGGGCACGAGGCTGGGAGGTC